>OGRS01000023.1_pt1 | contig 162499 bp, 113 predicted proteins | sample 1553561 | NCBI WGS metagenome assembly OGRS01 (sample SAMEA2580103, study PRJEB22360) | human gut metagenome | biome: human gut; feature: human-associated habitat; material: faeces | place: Denmark | collected 2008/2010
TGTTTTTTTGTTACTACAAGCCGTGAAGCCCAATACCATAACACCCAGTATCAATTTCATGCGCATAAAAAATTCCATATCCACCTATTCTTTAAATTAGCAATTACAAGAACCGGATTTTGCTCCTCATCCAGTGAATCGGTAAGCATAACCAAACGCTCACTCACAATTCCTCCCTTTTCTTTCTTCTCTTGAATATATTCCTTCAACTCAAACGGCCAAACCGAAGAAAAAAACTTTAGATTCAAAATAATAATTCTTCTATTTTAAAGTTGCAATCATCAAAATCGGATTGCTATCCTCAGTCGCACTTTCCAAAACTCGGATTAGCTCCTTTTTCTTGGATTCATCTATTACGGTAGATGATTTTATTTGGTCTATATCAATCCAGTTTTCATCACCGCCAGGTTCTAATATATCTATCCAGTATTTACCGGAAGAACGGCTGTCAACAGTAAAATCACCTCCACCTAAATCATTATCTAACACAAAATCACGTTTCATTTGGCGCAAAGGAAAGCTGAACCAGGGCACATCACGCTCGGTTATTGCGCTTTGTCGTTTCTGCAATCTAACACTTCCATCTTTTTTATTATAGCAATAGGTATATACCTCCTCGCCTTTACTACCAATCAGATAAACAAAATCCTTAGTCGGGTAATAAGAAAAAATGGAAAAATAATCGAAAGCCTTTCTGTCTTTAAACCATAAATGAGTAGCTTCATAATCCCCTTTTTCTTCATCTGTAAAGATTGCATATTGAGGCAAAAGTTGGTTTGTCGCATCATCATAACAATAAATAGTATCAGTATCCGGATATTTAAGGGTCAATTGACCATTGTAAATATCTACACTGGTTAGATACTCCATCCAATAATTAACCATCCGATCCATATTGGCACGGTTAGCTATAATCTGCTCTTCTTTACCCACATGCGCCGGATTTTTAAAATATTTCTTTTTTTGAAAGTCGTCGCCCAAAGAAACGAATGACCACAATGAATCCTTATCTATCGGCCTATACAATCCCAAATTTTGAGTAGCAAAGAATTTTTGATTATTCAAGATATATTGATCATACGGAGATGAAAACAACTGCAAAATCATTTGAATGTCAACAATCTTTCTTTTAAAGTTTCCTTCAAAATCGTATGCTAAAACACCGTTAGTATTGGCTATAATATACACCTCTTTTTTATCTTCATCGACAAGAAAAGTTGAATAAGTGGTATATTCACCCGGACCCTGGCCGATGCTACCTATTTTATTAAGAAATTTTCCCGTACGGGAAAAACGATAAATGTAGAATTCGCGTCCATGATCTATCCATATATTATGATCAGTTACTTGCATTTCCGTAATATCACTCAATACAGATTCATCTGTCATTTCCAAAGGAACAATTTCCAATTTCTCCGCCGCCTCACTCAAAAGAAGTGAAGGTACAGTCGATACATCCTCAGAAAGATTAATCACAGGTATTCCTGACTTGGATATAGGCTCTTGCTTCTTATTGGAACTGCACCCCAATAATACAAATACGCCGATTAGCAATAAGGACATGTGTTTCATAGCCACAATTGAATTAAGATTTATTGTTTGTGCATAAGGTCCCCACTATCCAATATTAGAGACGAGAATCTCCCTGCAAATGTTTTCACGGCTACAATATACTACATTTTCGTAGTATATAATCTTTTTTTGCAGTTTTTTTCTCCCATACATCTTTTATAACCTAAACCTAAATAGTATCATTTTGTACCATAAAATATTTCTTAACTGTAGCCAGCTTACGAGTGCTAATCCTATAAATTTTATTATTATCCATCTTTATATGATATGCCCCGTCCTGAAGTACACAATCTACAATACGCTCTTTATTTACTATAATTCCTCTATTTATCAGCAGAAAATCGGCAGGCAATTTTTCCAGAATCACACGTAGGCTTATTAAAAACAGAATACTGTTCCTACCTCCTATTTGTAATATACAGTAAGGCTTGCTATATTCCACAGCAATTAAATCCTGATACAAACATTCTCCATAAGATTTCTTATATGAAAACGTTATCTTATCTTCTCTAAACTCTATTTTATCCATGGCTAACAGATTTGAATTACATCACTCAAAAAGGGACCTCCCTCCTTGGTTCAAAGTTAAATCATGTTGAACCAATTCGCAAATTATCTACCCGGACAAATTCATGAAAAATAATGCGATATAAGCCACTGTATATAAACACAATAGACATAAAGCGCACGATTTTAACCCTAAATACCCGGACAGTTACAAGTTTGTAATACAAGTCAATTTTACCATTATACCTACTTTTGCCCTCTATATCCCCCAATATAACGCCAACAGTTCTTCCAAAAACCTTCTTATGGTCCACTCCTATAAAAGACAATATTTAGTCTATACCTTCTTTTGAATTTTATAAAAATAGAAATAAAAACAGAGATAATAGAATTACATTAGTTAGTCCGAACAATCCCTCTAATCAACATTTTTAATGTTATATCAGGATCAAACTTCTGTTGTTTGCAAGAAACAAATCTTTCATACAGAATTCATTTTAAGATGTCATTATTATATCACAACCTTTGATCTGTATTATACAGATCAAATTCAGCAGACCACATAAAGTACAATGACGAAATAAACAGTTTCATACCCTATGAAATTAAATTAATTAACGGGAACGCCTCCAAGTAGTCCTTTCCACAACTACTATTCTCTATATTGCAGTCCATAAAAGCACATATTGTTTTCACCGATTTTATCACCTCCCGTATACGGCAACAAGATCAAAGAATCTGTAAAAGCCAAATCGGGATAGATAGATGCACCGGCAGGAATCACATACTCTGCACTATTCAAAAAATCAGGTGATATACACATGACGGAAAAGGGCTTTCCTCCCACTCCATGACCATCTAAAGGCCCCTGTTGAATACGCCAGAACACATTATGATAGGCATCGTAACACAATGGGAAATAATAACCGGTTTTGAGGCATCCGAAACCGGGCTCCGACCCATTTATATCCGGTAAATGGAAAAAAGGATCTGTAAAGGTAGAAGGAAAATCATATTCTTTACTCTTTTTTGCAGACAGATCGTAAACATAAACTTTGGAAGACGCAGGGAAATTATAAATCAACCGGTCACCGTAGGGAAGCACGTTGACACAACCCAGTAATTGCATATCTCCCTCTTTCCTTATCACATCAGGACAATGTATCTCCACTTCATCCCGTATATTCCAATCGTCACACGAAACAATCAGCACTTTCTTCGGATATTCTCCCGTAGTATCTTTCTCATAAAAGCAGAGGGGTAAAGCCACTCTTCCATTCGCAGCATCAAATCCGAAGAAGCTATACACGCTAAAGTAAACAGTAAGATCGGGAACGGCTATTCCATACCCTTCTTCCTTAATCTGCGGAAAATCATTGAGAAGTTTCTTAGACACCACTTTTCCATCCTGACCAACCCGATACAAACCACCGGTATTCAGTATGATAAACGAATCTTTATAATAGCCGATCCCTTTGGGAGCAAGTATCTGATCCGGACCATCCTTAGCCAGAGCTATTTGCTTTAATGGCCGGCGATCAGCCAGATTCAGAATGTCAATGGAATGAAGTTTTCCATTATAAACAATCAGACACTCTTTACCATCGATCCGGGCTGAAGTAGAATAGCAAAAAGTACCGGCATAGCTTTGTAAATAATCATCATTAACATCAAATGCAAAAGCTTCTATTCTCTGAAGTTCTGTTTTCACCTGCGTTTTTTTCTCTCCACAAGCAATAAGACCCAGAATCAGCATCAAGGTCCATACATTAACAAAAAAGGTGTTCTGTTTCATATTAGTCGTTTTAGTCGTTTTGCAACAAAGCTTTGGGTTCATGAGCAACGTATCAATCCCCTAAGGCATCAAGTAAAAACATATATTCCGCTTCATTCTTCTGCCTGTTTATCAAAAAATAAGGCTTAAAATTATTTCTCCAAAAATAAGGATTGCATTTAATAAAAGCAAACTTTTCAGCGAGAAACAATACATATATTTATTTGCGAATCAATAAAATACGAATGTATCGTAATTTGGTGTTGATAATCAGGCGGGTATTAAACAAATCATAGAGACGACCACACACTCAATAGACAAAGCTCGACCAAAGAAATAGAGAAACGTAAGGAAACAGAGTGTTTCTATGACAAATAGTTGCAATATACCGTTCCCAGCTAACCGAACATTGGTAGAAGCGGCAAGAAATAGAAATGAAAATGAATAAAAAAAGCAATGATATACAACAAAAGCGAATAAATCCAGAGAAATGGCATAATCATGCAAGCAGGATATGAATAAACAGAATATGGTAAGTTAACTTCATGAAAGGAGTAAGTTAACTTCCTGTCGGTAGAAAACTAATTCTTTGCCAACAGGATGTTAACTTACTAAAAACGGAGGATAAATCAGTGACCCAATTGGGGAAGAAAGAGGCTGGTTGCATACTGAAAAAGAAAAACCACCGATAGAAGAAAGAAAGCAAACAGCAAGCACAGGAGACAAGTAGACAGACGGATCAAGGAATATCATATCCAAACATCCGCCAATCAGCAAAACAGCTACAATATAGACAAACACAGAAGCCAAATGCAGCGCAAAAAATGCGCTGCATGAATCTTCATCCGAATTTATCCGGTTACAGACAGAGCTTACCGGACAAATTGTAAATTTGACAAAATGAAATTAACTCGTCATTTAGGAGGGAAATCGACTACAATAACGAATTTACTTCTGACCGGTATTTTCTTATCTGTCATTCCGGGTAAAAGTTTAGCCTGCCGGATCAGCCTTAAGGCTTCTTCATCCAACTCTTTCAGCCCACAAGTTCCCTCGCTCTTATTCTTCATAGCCCCGCTCTGAGGATCGAGATCCCATCCATAACTGATGCCTACACCTGTAATTGTTCCGTCTTTTTCTGCGATGCCACGCACAAGGACGCGCTTGCCCTTTTTCGGATCCCAATCTTTATATTTATTATGAGTACGGAAATAATCAATGGCATCAGGAAGTATAGCTGAATATGGAGATACACTCCACACTGTATCCGCCTCCGATGCTACTTCGGACTGAACGGCAGTCTTTACCGGTTCCTCTTTTGCCGGTTGTTGTTCCTGCTCCGTTATTTTCTGAACCGGATTAGCAGAAAGTATCAGACTTTCTCCTTTTGACTTAAACTTACCGACCAGAATATAGTTATTATCGTCAACGGAAATCGAATTCTTTAATTTTGTAAGTCGATCTGATTCTTCTTTAGAAAAACGTTCGGGTCTAGCAAGGACTTTTTCCAATTCATCAATCAAATCTCCCGGATCGAGATTCATCAGAAAACGTCCGTCCTGAAAACAGTCGTACGGATACTCGACCGGAATACCCCCAAGTTCATCAATCACCAATGTACAATAGGTCCCTTTCAGGCTATGCTTATCTATCAAAACATTCATTGGAGGCATACCCTGCCCATTAACAACCTCTGTTATGATGTTGACCCAATAATATCCCGGAAACTCCGTATACGTATGCTTGGGAATATCCTGAGTCCCGAAATTGGCGGTAAAAACAGGAACCAAACGATTCTCTTTCGCATCATAGTGATACAAGGAATCTTGTACGGCAGACCAATTAAAGATGAAGAAGTCAAAAGAACCGGCATTCCGGTTACTGCTCACTTCATTGCTGTAATCATCATAAGTATAATAAGGAGTCGAACTGATGGATTGCAATACATTTCCTTTGAGATCTTGTTGCCAAAGCACAAACTTATTTTCTAAATCCTGGAAAGGCAAGATGCCCATAGTCAATAGATTCTTTTTCGTATCTACCCGGAACACTCCTTTAGGAACTCGGGCCGGCAAAGGTATCGGAGGAAGTATATTTCCATCCAAGTCAAAAACCAATAGTTGATTTGAAGTCCACGGAAGCATATAAATCCGATTATTCACTTCATCGATCTGAGCATCATAAATATTGGTATACTCACCGGGACCTTGCCCAAGCCCGCCAATCTGACGCAGGAAAGTCCCATTCTTATCAAATAACTTACAAGGCATTAAATAACTTCCCAAAAGCATGTACCGGTCAGAGACCGCCATATATCCGGACTTGACTAATGCCGTATCCCGGGTTTCAAGCTTGATAATCTCCAGGTCGTCTACCAACTGACTGAGCCGTATCTGCATGGTATCTTTTATCAACCCGACGTCCAATACCACTATACTGTCAGTACCGGCCTGTTTCCAGGTCGCTACCAAAGGACAATCATCCAAAGATTTCTCATCTGATGTTTTTATTCCCGAACAAGAAGCATGCAAAAGAAGTACTCCGCAAAATAAAAGAGAATGAAGTGATTTCATAGTTTGTGTATTAATAAATAAATCAATGGCAAAGGTAGAGAAAGAAAAAGGAAAAGAAGAAAAAGGAAGCGGACATTACAGTAGTCATTTCCCATTCTTTATCAACACTTTATATTATCAAACATACAATACTGGCGGACATATCACCTGAAACTGCTTCTTTTTCGTTATTTTTGCCTGCACAAAAACAAATAGAATGATGGAACATCCACTTAATCAATTTAAATACTGTCCGAAATGCGGTTCTGCCGCTTTTGAGATTCACAACGAGAAGTCTAAACAATGTACCGATTGCGGGTTCGTTTATTATTTCAACCCGTCATCGGCTACAGTGGCACTGATCTTAAACGAAAAAGACGAGTTACTGGTATGCCGCCGTGCCAAAGAGCCGGCGAAAGGGACGCTGGACCTTCCGGGTGGCTTCATCGACATGAACGAAACAGGTGAAGAAGGAGTAAGCCGGGAAGTAGAAGAGGAGACCGGACTAAAAGTGAAAAAGGCAACCTACCTGTTTTCCCTTCCGAACATTTATATCTATTCCGGGTTTCCTGTACATACGCTCGACATGTTTTTCCTTTGCCAAGTGGAAGATACAAGTCACTTTGAAGCAATGGATGATGTGGCGGACTCGTTTTTCGTCCCATTGTGCCAAATTAATCCCGAAGAGTTCGGGCTGGGCTCTATCAAAAAAGGGTTAAAAAGATTCCTGAAAGAGAGGTAAAATACATAAAAACAAGTACTTTTGTCAAAACTCTGAATTATGAAAAAAAAGATATCACGATTGATATGTGCCGTGGCATGTTGTGTGCCTGTCGCCTTGCAGGCACAAACCAGCGAGAAAATAACGTCTCCCGTAAATCTGTATAAAGAAGGGAAAGAGCTGTTCCTGCAAAAAAACTATGCAGCCGCAATGCCTCCCCTGCGCACATTTGTCCGCCAGAAAGCGGACGTGAACCTGAAAGAAGAGGCTGAATACATGTTGGTATGTTCGGCGTATGAATTGAAAGACCGTAATGCCATCGCGCAACTACGCAACTATCTGGACACCTATCCGGATACTCCTCACGCAAACCGTATTTATGCACTGATTGCCTCTGCTTATTTTTATCAGGGCAACTATGATGAAGCTCTCGCCTTGTTCAACTCTTCCCGCCTTGATTTGCTGGGCAACGAGGAACGGGATGACATGACCTATCAGTTGGCTACCTGCTACCTGAAAGTCGGCAATGTCAAAGAGGCCGCCATCTGGTTCGAAACCCTGAAAGCAAGCAGTCCCAAATATGCGAATGACTGTTCTTACTATATCTCATACATACGTTATACGCAAAAACGGTATGACGAAGCACTGAAAGGCTTTCTCCCCCTGCAGGATGACGCAAAATACAAGGCATTGGTGCCCTATTATATCGCTGAGATTTACGCCGTCAAAAAAAATTATGACAAGGCACAGATCGTAGCACAAAATTATCTGTCTGCCTATCCGCAAAACGAACACGTCGCGGAAATGTATCGGATTCTGGGAGATGCCTATTATCATTTTGGAGATTATCACAAGGCGGTCGCCTCTTTCCGGAATTATCTGGAAAAGGAAAATACTCCACGAAGAGACGCACTTTATATGCTGGGACTGTCTTACTTTCAGACCGGCGTATTTTCCAAAGCTGCCGAAACACTCGGAGAGGTCACTACCGAGAGCGATGCACTCACTCAAAACGCATACCTGCACATGGGACTCGCCTATCTGCATCTGGCTGAAAAAAACAAAGCCCGCATGGCATTCGAGCAGGCTGCCGCCTCGAACGCAAACCTGAAAATTAAAGAACAGGCCGCCTACAACTATGCATTGTGCATCCACGAAACATCTTATTCGGCTTTCGGCGAGTCGGTAACTGTTTTTGAAAAATTCCTCAATGAATTCCCGAACTCAGAATATGCGGAGATGGTAAGTAGCTATCTGGTAGAAGTGTATATGAACACACGGAGCTATGAGGCGGCCCTGAAGTCAATCGACCGCATCGCACATCCCGGTAAACGCATTCTGGAAGCAAAGCAACGTATCTTATTCCAACTGGGCACACAAGCATTCGCCAATACACAATTCGAACAAGCCATCGGTTATTTCGACCGCTCGCTCGGACTCGGACAATACAACCGCCAGACCAAAGCCGACGCCCTCTACTGGAGAGGCGAAGCTTATTACCGCTTGAACCGTATGGAGGAAGCTAAACGGAACTTCACCGATTATCTGCAATTGACCCAGCAGACCCATAACGAGATGTATGCCCTGGCACATTATAACTTAGGCTATATCGCATTTCACCAGAAAGACTATACACAGGCACAAAACTGGTTCCGGAAATATATCAGCCTGGAAAAAGGGGAAAACAAAACGGCACTGGCCGATGCTTATAACCGCATCGGAGACTGTTATCTGGATGTGCGCAACTTTGACGAAGCCAAACATTATTACTCACAGGCAGAAGCGATGAATACTCCTTCGGGAGACTATTCATTCTATCAACTCGCACTTGTATCGGGCCTGCAAAAAGATTATTCAGGCAAAATCACTTTGTTGAATCGCCTGGCAGGTAAATATCCCGCTTCCCCCTATGCCATCAGCGCCCTGTACGAAAAAGGCCGTTCTTATGTATTGATGGACAACAATCAACAGGCCATCGCTTCGTTCAAGGAACTATTGGCTAAATATCCCGAAAGTCCTGTCAGCCGCAAAGCAGCGGCAGAGATCGGATTGCTCTATTACCAAAACGAGGACTACGACCAAGCTATTAACGCTTACAAGCAAGTCGTACAAAAATATCCGGGAAGCGACGAAGCACGTCTGGCCATGCGTGACCTGAAGTCGATCTATGTGGATATGAACCGTATCGATGAATTTGCGGCGCTGGCTTCGGCTATGCCGGGCAACATCCGCTTCGATGCGAGCGAGCAGGACTCACTGACTTATATGGCAGCTGAGAAGATTTACATCCGGGGACGAGTGGAGCAGGCCAAAGAGAGCTTCGGAAAGTACCTGCAAACTTTCCCGGATGGAGCATTCGGACTGAACGCACACTATTATCTCTGCCTGATAGGCAAAGAACAAAAGAACTACGACATGATTCTGGAACATTCGGGCAAGTTGCTTGAGTATCCGGACAATCCTTTCTCGGAAGAGGCATTGATTATGCGTGCGGAAGTACAATTCAATAAAGTACAGTTTGCCGATGCACTGGCAAGCTACAAAATGCTGAAAGAAAAAGCAACTACCGCCGAACGCAGACTGCTGGCCGAAACCGGTATGCTCCGTGCGGCTTATCTGCTAAAAGACGATACGGAAACCATTCATGCGGCAACTGCCTTATTATCGGAAGCCAAACTAAGCCCGGAACTTAAGAACGAAGCCCTGTATTACCGTGCCAAAGCTTATCTGAATCAGAAAGCAGACAAAGCCGCCATAGGCGACTTGAAAGAACTGGCCAAGGATACACGTAACCTATACGGTGCAGAAGCAAAATTCCTGGTAGCCCAGGAACTGTATAACTCACAGAACTATGCCGCTGCCGAGAAAGAGTTGCTGAACTTCATCGATCAAAGCACACCGCATGCCTACTGGCTGGCGCGTGGCTTCATCCTCCTGTCCGATGTATATGTGGCTATGGATAAAAAGTTGGATGCCCGCCAGTATCTGCTGAGCCTGCAACAAAACTACCATGCTGACGATGACATTGAGAGTATGATTGAAAGCAGACTGAACAACCTTAATAAGTAACAGAGTATGAAATATAATAATTATATCCTTTTAGGAATTGCTTTTACTGCACTGCCCGTTTCGATACAGGCTCAGACGCAGCCCAAAGATACGACTGTAAACCGCACCGTAATAGTGGAGCAGCAATATAATCCGGACATAATGGATGCTGCCAAGGTAAATGTCCTCCCCAAAGTTGAAGAGCCCTCCGTAAGCAAAAAGGAGGTGGAATACGCTACATTCACAACTCCCGCCACTTCGATTCCGGCAGGGACTATAGGCGCTTACACCGGCAAAGAGATACAACCGGGATTCATCCCGGGTTATGTTCGCCTGGGATATGGCAACTACGGTAACCTGGACGTTTTAGCCAATTATCTGTTCCGTCTCTCGGACAGGGACAAACTGAACGTGAACTTCAAAATGGACGGAATGGACGGTACGCTGGATATGCCCTTCGGTGATACCCGAAAATGGAACGCTTTCTATTACCGTACAAGGGCAAACGTAGATTATGTTCACCAATTTGCCAAACTGGATTTGAACGTAGCCGGTAATTTCGGCCTGAGCAACTTCAATTACGAACCCTACGGATTCAAGAAGCAGAAGTTTACTTCCGGTGATGTGCACTTCGGAGTGAAATCGACTGACGAGACCCTACCGCTGCAATACCGGGCGGAGACCAACCTGATGTTATACGGACGCCAACAATGTCAGCTCTTCGGAGGAGTAAACGAAACGCTGATACGCACCTTGGCAACCGTAAGCGGTTCAATCAGCGACGAGCAGACAGTAGCTATCGGATTTGCGATGAACAATCTGATCTACGGGAACGAACTGAAAGAAAATAAAGACCGGATAAAGAATATTTTCAAGAGCCGTACAACGCTTGATCTGAATCCCTACTACGAATTGAATGATGACAGTTGGAGAGTACATGTCGGAGCCAACGTAGACCTCTCTTTCGGAAATGGAAAAGCAGTACGTGTCTCTCCGGACGTAAAAGCTCAATATGTGTTCTCCGACAGTTACGTACTATACGCCAAAGCAACCGGAGGCAGACAGTTGAATGATTTCCGCCGATTGGAGACTTACAATCCATACCTCGATCCGGGACAGGCAGTCAGAGACACTTATGAGCAACTGAATGCCGGATTAGGATTCAAAGCCAGTCCGACACCGGGCCTCTGGTTCGATATATTCGGCGGATACCAGAATCTGAAAGATGATTTGTACCAGTCGGCAGACCAATGGATTGGTGGAAGCGGAGCAAATTATATCGCTTTGGGACAAACCAATACGGATAACTTTTACGCAGGCATCAAAGCCAGCTACGAATACAAAGACTTATTTGCTATTTCAGCAGGCGGAACTTATTATCATTGGAATGCGGACGCTCAAACAACCGGTTCAAAATCCTCCGATTATAATGAAGCGTTACTGATGAAACCGGAGTTTGACCTCGGAATTCACACGGAAATTCATCCGATAGCCGCGCTTTGGCTAAACGCAGGCTACCAATATACCCGCAGGGCCGAACGTTATACCGGACTTTACGCGAAAAGTATTCCTGCCGTCAGCAACCTGAGCTTGGGAGCCACATACAGAATCTTTAAAGGAATTTCGGCATATGTAAAGGCTGACAATCTGCTGAATAAGAAATATCAGTACTACTTATACTATCCGGTTGAAGGAATCAATTTTGTGGGGGGACTGAGCTTCCGGTTTTAAAAGATCCTCAAAACCAGATCCGGTTATTTAGTAAAACTCAGGAGTTAAAGAAGTCATCGGTCTGACCGGAGGTAAAAAGGCCGAAGTGAATTATTACCGGGAATTTACTTCCGATTAAAGGCTTTCACTCCTCTAACTCCTGAGTACAAAAAATTTAAAAGATTCTTATAAAAAAGGTCTTTTTTTGCAAAAAAAATCAGATTCTCTCTATATTATAAGGTAAAGAAAACGTTTTTTTCTACTTTTGCGGGCAATTTATATGTTTTAATATCACAGATATGCAGAAAAACCTTGTCATTGTCGAATCTCCAGCAAAAGCAAAAACGATTGAAAAGTTTCTTGGGAAAGATTTTAAAGTCCTCTCAAGTTACGGACATATTCGCGACCTGAAGAAAAAAGAATTTTCTATCGATATAGAAAAGAATTTCAAACCCAAATACGAAATACCCGCAGAGAAACAAGAGCTGGTTAATAAACTGAAAGAAGAAGCAAGCAAAGCAGAAACCGTATGGCTCGCATCCGATGAGGACCGGGAGGGAGAAGCCATTTCATGGCACCTTTACGAAGTCCTGAAATTAAAACCTGAAAATACGAAACGTATCGTTTTTCACGAAATCACCAAAACAGCTATACTGAAGGCTATCGAACAGCCACGCGACATTGACATCAACCTGGTGAATGCTCAGCAGGCACGCCGTATCTTAGACCGTATCGTGGGTTTCGAGCTTTCACCTGTTCTGTGGAAAAAGGTAAAACCTGCACTTTCTGCCGGTCGGGTACAGTCGGTTGCCGTACGTCTGATCGTAGAACGCGAACGTGAGATACAGGCTTTCAAGAGCGAAGCTTCTTATCGTGTCACAGCTGTTTTCCTCGTACCGGATGCTGATGGCAAGCTGGTAGAGATGAAAGCAGAACTGGCACGCCGCCTGAAGACAAAGAAGGAAGCCCAAAAATTCCTTGAATCATGCAAGGCAGCCACATTCTCTATCGAAGATATCGTAACCCGCCCGGTAAAGAAAAGCCCGGCAGCCCCATTTACCACCTCAACCCTACAACAGGAAGCTGCCCGCAAACTCGGCTTCACTGTAGCGCAAACCATGATGGTTGCACAGAAGCTTTACGAATCGGGATTAATCACCTATATGCGTACCGACTCGGTAAATCTGTCTGAATACGCCACAGAGGGAAGCAAAGTTGCCATCGCACAGATGATGGGCGACCAATATGTGCATCCACGCCATTTCGCTACGAAGACCAAAGGAGCTCAGGAAGCGCACGAAGCTATCCGCCCGACTTACATGGAAAACCAGACCATCGAAGGATCGGCTCAGGAAAGAAAACTATACGACCTGGTTTGGAAACGTACCATAGCCTCACAAATGGCAGACGCCGAACTGGAAAAGACAACGGCAACCATCGGTATCAGCAACGGTAACGATAAATTTACCGCTACCGGAGAGGTGATCAAATTCGATGGTTTTCTGCGTGTATACAAAGAATCGTATGATGACGACAATGAACAAGAAGACGAAAGCCACCTGCTGCCACCCCTGAAGAAAGGACAAATGCTGGAACATCAGGGAATCGTAGCTACCGAACGTTTCACACAACGTCCGTCACGCTATACCGAAGCCAGCCTGGTGCGCAAGCTGGAGGAACTGGGAATCGGACGTCCGTCAACCTACGCACCGACCATCTCTACCATCCAGCAACGCGAATATGTGGAGAAGGGGGATAAACCGGGAGAAGAGCGCTCGTTCGATATACTGACCTTGAAAGATAATCAGATTACGGATATCAAACATACGGAAATTGTCGGAGCAGAGAAATCAAAACTATTGCCAACGGACATCGGCACTGTAGTCAATGACTTCCTGACCGAATACTTCCCCAATATCCTGGATTATAACTTTACGGCAAACGTTGAAAAACAATTCGACGAGATAGCTGAAGGCGATAAGAAATGGACAAGCATCATGAAGGATTTCTATAAGGACTTCCATCCTTCAGTAGAAACGACACTGGCTACCAAAACCGAACACAAAGTAGGTGAACGGATTCTGGGAGAGGAACCTAAAACCGGAAAGCCCGTATCGGTGAAGATCGGACGTTTCGGCCCGGTAGTACAGATCGGTACGGCCGATGACACAGACAAGCCACGCTTTGCACAGATGAAGAAAGGACAGTCTATGGAGACCATCACTCTGGAAGAGGCACTGGACTTATTCAAACTGCCGCGCAAAGTCGGAGAATTTGAAGATAAAACCGTAACAATCGGTACCGGACGCTTCGGACCTTATGTATATCATAATTCTAAATATGTGTCTTTGCCCAAAACTTATGACCCGCTGGAGGTCACACTGGACGAAGCTATCGAGCTAATCCTGGCTAAACGTGAAGCGGAAGCGAAAAAGCACATCAAGAAGTTTGATGAAGATGCAGAAATGGAAATCCTCAACGGCAGATACGGACCATACATCGCTTACAAAGGAAATAACTACAAAATACCCAAAGACGTGGTACCGGTCGATCTGAATTACCAGACCTGCCTGGAAATCATAAAACTGCAAAGCGAAAAAGCAGAAAACGCTCCGAAACGCGGACGCTACGCTAAGAAAAAATAGCCACATTCGGGCATCCCGACTGAAAAGTACAAATAATACAGATTATACTTACTTTCTCTAAAAAGTAGATAAGATCTGTATTGTTTGTACTTTTTTTGTTTTTCAAACTATTATTCAGCAAGTTATCATTTTAATTGTTTATCTTTGTAGAACAAACAAAACGAACAGTCTATGAAGAAAGTCATTTTAGCAGTCGCCTCCATTGCATTGTGGGCTTCTTGTATCGAGGATGAGAAAGATTATTCTCAGATTATCGAAACACGTGTAGCAAATTGCGAAACATCCAAAGATTTCAGCGTACCTGTCAAAGAGGGGTATACCACCTTTGTCACCTCCGGAGAAGATACCCTGGCAATGGCTAATGAACCTATCACCATCCGTATCCCCAAAAACGCCACAATATCGACTCGTGCCGAAGAAGACGGTATCAACATCAGTTATACGATTCTGGACGAAGGATCGGAAACAACTTACGCAAAGGTGTGGCAGGCCATCATGTTCGAAGATACGCAGAATGGTGATTACGATTACAACGATTTGATTATCCATGTAAAGAATACCGCCAGTAATCACGCCTACCAGCATCCCACCGAGACTTGGCAAACGATAGAGATCCAGCCCATCGCATTGGGAAGCACCAAAACGATCAAACTAGGGTGTATCCTATCCGATGGCTCAACGCACATGATCAGCGATGACGTCAGAACTGATTTATTCGGCGGAAGACAGGGATTCATCAATACAGTCAATGACAATGACCCGATACGTTACAAACTGGCTTCAACCAATATAAAAAACTATGCCATGCCCAAGAAAGAAAAAACCTCAGCAGCGTGGGTAGCCTGGTTCATTGAGGTAGACGGAAAACGGATGTACGCTGCCAGCTCAGACATCGATTACAAATCCTACGATATGGTAAATAAGGAAAATATGCCTTATGGCCTGGCCGTTTCGAATGGTAATGGCACGTTCAGCTATCCACAGGAAAAGAACAGTCTTTTTGAGACGTATCCGGGCTTTAGCGATTGGATCAACGGTAAAGTAAGCTCCATCGGCAGTTTCCAAAAAGAACTTGTCTACAAATATTGCTCCGGCGGCATTATCGGCGAAGACGGTAAATCACATAAGATCTGGGATTATCTGGATTTAAACTAACCTGAAATAACCGGTCATTATTGGCAGTGGCGATCCATGGCATAAAAAGTGCTTGGATCGCCACTGTCTGTTTTATCCCCTACCTTATGGCAAGACTCCCCCGTAATACAACATACGGGATCTCTTTAGCAGTTGTGTCCCGGCTAAAGAAACCCCGTAGTTTCTATTTTTGTTCAAAGAACTTCTTACATTCTATCCGGCACCTCAATGCCCAGCAATCCCATACCTAAACGGACAACCTTGGCAATATTGGCAGACAGAGCAATACGGAATAACTTCACGTCTTCATTTTCTTCACGCAAGATACTGAAGTCATGATAGAACTGATTGTACTCTTTCACCAGGTCGTAAACGTAGTTGGCGATACCCGACGGGCTATAGTCTTCACCTGCCTGGCGCACTACCGCAGCAAAATCGGCAACCATCTGAATCAATCCCTCTTCCTTCTCGCTGAGTTCGATATTGGCCGGAAGTACTTCCGGAATCACGATACCCGCTTCGGCGGCTTTGCGCAACACAGACCGGATACGTGCATACGTATACTGGATAAAAGGTCCTGTATTACCGTTAAAGTCGATAGACTCTTTCGGATTGAAAGTCATATTTTTACGGGCATCCACTTTCAGGATAAAGTATTTCAGTGCACCCAATCCAACGATACGTGCAATATCGTCCGCCTCTTCTTGTGTCAAGCCGTCCAGTTTGCCCAATTCCTGAGAGGTTTCTTTGGCTGTCGCAATCATTTCGGCCATCAGGTCATCAGCATCCACCACCGTACCTTCACGTGACTTCATCTTGCCTTCAGGCAGTTCGACCATACCATAAGAGAAATGCACCAGGCTCTTGCCCCACTCAAATCCGAGTTTATCCAGCAAGATAGACAATACCTGGAAGTGATAGTTTTGCTCGTTACCTACCACGTAGATCATTTTATCGATGGGATAATCGGCAAAACGCAGCTTAGCCGTACCGATGTCCTGAGTCATGTATACCGAAGTTCCATCGCCGCGAAGCAACAGTTTGTGATCCAATCCTTCGGCTGTCAGGTCAGCCCAGACAGAACCGTCTTCCTTCTTGAAGAAGAAACCTTTCTCAAGGCCTTCCATCACTTTCTCTTTGCCTTCCAGGTATGTATTGGATTCATAATAGATTTTATCGAAACCGACTCCCATCTTACGGTACGTTTCATCAAAACCGGCGTATACCCAGTTATTCATCATCTGCCAAAGCGCACGCACTTCCGGATCACCGGCTTCCCATTTCACCAACATCTCACGCGCTTCATTCATCAACGGGGAGGCAGCTTCCGCCTCTTCCTTCGACATGCCTTTCTCCATCAGTTCAGCTACTTCAGCTTTGTAATGCTTATCGAAAGCGACATAATAATCACCTACCAGATGATCGCCTTTTTTGCCTGATGATTCGGGAGTTTCACCCTTGCCATACTTTTGCCATGCCAGCATCGACTTACAGATATGGATACCGCGATCGTTGACAATATTGGTTTTAACCACCTTATTGCCGTTCGCCATGACGATATTGGCCAACGCATTACCCAACAGGTTATTACGAACGTGGCCCAAGTGAAGGGGTTTATTGGTGTTGGGAGAAGAGTACTCAATCATCACCAGCGGGGCATTTTCATCTGCCGATACAATGCCATATTGCGCATCGGCATGAATTTCATTAAGCAGTTCGATCCACGTAGCCGACGCAACGGTCAGATTCAGGAAACCTTTGATCACATTAAAAGCTGCCACAGCCGGTTCATTGGCTTTCAGATACTCACCGATTTCCTGTGCGGTTTGCTCCGGGCCCTTCTTCGACATTTTCAGGAAGGGGAATACCACAAGGGTGAGGTGTCCTTCAAACTCTTTTTTCGTCTTTTGCAGCTGCACCTGCGCGGCAGGTACATCCTGTCCGTAAAGTGCTTTGAGTCCGCTGATTACGGACGTCACAAGTTTATCTTCTATCTTCATATCCAAGTTATTATTCTGCGCGCAAAGATACAAAAAAAGGAGACGCTAAAGCGCCTCCTCTCTTAATTTCTTTTCAACTATAAATGCTTATTTTATAGCATCTGTCAGCTCAGCACCCGGTTTAAATTTAGCAACTTTCTTTGCAGGAATCTCAATTGCCTTCTTGGTAGAAGGATTGATTCCCATTCTTGCTGATCTTTCAGCTACAGAGAATGTACCAAATCCAACCAAGGAAATTTTGTCACCAGCCGACAAAGTTTTTGTAACCGAAGAAAAGAAAGCTTCAAGCGCTTTCTTAGAATCCACTTTGCTCAAGCCGGATTCCGCTGCCATTGCATTAATAAGTTCAGCCTTATTCATAATACGTAAATGATTAATTAATATATGTTACACAAAAGATATCCTTAAAATCCTCACAAATATAAAGTAACAAAACAATATATCAAATAAAAACATCAAAAAAACACATCAAATTGTTGAAAAAGAACTAATAGTAGATTATTTTTCTGTTGTAGAACAGAATTTATTCGTATTTTTGCGTTCATTATGATGTGCGAAGAAGCTAATACGCACATTATCACATTAATTACATTAACAAATAAGAAGGATGCCTACTGTAACAAAAAACCTGATAATTATCAATGTTCTCCTGTTCCTCGCACAATTTGTAGCACAAAGCTATGGGATCAACTTATCCGACTATCTGGGTCTGCACTTTTTCCTTGCCGACAATTTTAATCCGGCACAGCTATTCACTTACATGTTTATGCACGGGGGATTCACCCACATCTTCTTTAATATGTTTGCGGTATGGATGTTCGGACGGATTCTCGAACAAGTATGGGGCCCGAAACGTTTTTTATTTTATTATATCCTCTGCGGCGTGGGCGCAGGCTTACTTCAGGAAGGAGTACAATACATACAATACGTGACCGAACTGTCGCAATATACCAGTGTAAACATCGGTACGGGTATCATCCCTATGAGTGAATACCTGAACATGATGACTACAGTGGGAGCTTCGGGAGCCGTGTACGCCATCTTGCTGGCTTTCGGAATGCTGTTCCCCAACCAGCAGTTGTTCATCTTCCCGCTGCCTTTCCCTATCAAGGCAAAATTCTTCGTTATCGGATATGCCCTGATAGAACTGTATGCAGGTTTTGCCAATAATCCGGGCGACAACGTGGCGCACTTCGCGCATCTCGGAGGAATGATATTCGGATTCATCCTGATCATGTACTGGAGAAAAAAGAACAGAAACAATGGGACATATTATAACTGACCTGAAAGAAGCGTTTCGTAGAGGGAACGTCTATATTCAACTGATATTCATCAACGTTGGGGTATTTGTCATTACAACGCTGATCGGTATCTTACTGCAGTTGTTCAACCGGAGTGCCGCCGGTATCTTCGAGCTGCTGGCTTTGCCGGCTTCTTTTACCCGATTTGCATGGCAGCCATGGTCTATCTTCACCTACATGTTCATGCATGCGGGATTTCTGCACATCCTGTTCAACATGCTATGGCTCTATTGGTTCGGGGCACTGTTTCTGTATTTCTTCTCGGGCAAGCACCTGAGAGGCCTTTATATAGTAGGAGGAATCTGCGGCGGACTGCTTTATATGATTTCTTATAATGTTTTCCCGTATTTCCGTCCCATGACCGCCTACTCCACCATGGTAGGCGCATCGGCTTCGGTGCTGGCTATCGTCGTGGCAACAGCCTACCGGGAGCCGAACTATCCCGTACGCCTTCTCTTCTTCGGCAATGTACGGTTGAAATATCTGGCCCTGATCGTGGTGCTGACCGATCTGCTGTTCATCACATCGAGCAATGCGGGCGGACACATCGCCCACCTGGGCGGAGCACTGGCAGGACTCTGGTTTGCGGCAAGCCTGAACAAAGGGAAAGACATCACTTCATGGGTCAACAAGGCGCTCGATGCCATCGCCGCCCTGTTCAGCGCCAAAACCTGGAAGCGGAAACCCAAGATGAAGGTGCATTACGGAAACAATACCCGTCAGAACGACTACGATTACAACGCCCGCAAGAAGGCACAATCGGACGAGATAGACCGGATTCTCGACAAGCTGAAGAAGTCGGGATACGAGAGTCTGACAACAGAAGAAAAAAAGAGCTTGTTCGACGCAAGCAAAAGATAGCACATGAAGCATATAGGCAGATTAGCCCTATTCTTATGTCTGGCTGTCAACGCATTCTTCATCGGAATGTTACTGTTGACAGCTTACAGCCCGTATATCAATCCCGAAGTGCATCCGGTGCAGTCATGCCTGGGACTGACTTTTCCCATTTTTCTCGTCATCAACTTCTGCTTTCTGATCTTTTGGCTCATCGTGCGTTACCGTTTCGCACTGGTACCCCTACTGGGATTCCTCCTTTGCTATCCGCAGTTGCGCACCTATATGCCTGTCAACCCGGGAACGGCCGGACAACCGGAAAACAGCATCAAACTCCTTTCGTACAACATCATGTCCTTTGGGAACATGAAGAAAGAGAACGGACAAAACCCCATCCTGAATTATATAAAAAACAGCAACGCCGACATCGTCTGCATGCAGGAGTATGCCGGCTCCGAAACCGCCAAGATACATCTCAGCAATAAAGAGATCAGGCAGGCATTAAAGGATTATCCGTATCACAACATCAAGCAAGTGGGAAAAACCGGAGCAGGCAGTCAACTGGCCTGTTACTCGAAGTTTCCGATTCTATCGGCACGCATGCTCGACTACCGGAGCAACTACAACGGCAGCATGGTTTACGAGATCAAGATAGGAAAAGACACCGTGCTGCTGATAAACAATCACCTTGAGTCGAATAAACTTACCCGAGAAGACAAAGTGGTGTATGAAGACATGCTGAAAGATCCGAAGGCGGGAAAAGTGAAAAGCGGTGTACGGCAACTCGTCAATAAACTGGCAGAAGCTTCGGCCATCCGCTCGGCACAGGCGCGCACCATCGCTCAGGAAATAGCCCATTCACCTTATCCGTCGGTCATCGTTTGCGGCGACTTTAACGACTCCCCGATTTCGTATGCCCACCGGGTCATCTCGCAAGATATGGACGATGCTTTTACTGAATCGGGATGCGGGCTGGGCATCTCATACAACCAGAATAAATTCTATTTCCGGATTGACAATATTTTGGTCAGTAAAAACCTGAAAGCGTCCGGATGCACGGTGGACAATTCCATCAAAGACTCAGACCATTATCCCATCTGGTGCTATATTACGCTCCCCGATTAATCGCAAACGACAATCCCTTTCAGAAGAATCTGAATAGCTTCGCCCGTTACGGCTCTTCCCCAAAGCACGCAAAGGAAGAATTGTTCTTTTGTTCATGATTCATCAGCCTTGCAAGCAAAAAGACAGGAAAAAGACCGATCCGCTAACTCGTCCTTGCAAAAGGAGTGCCCAACCGGAGGCCGAACAGGAAGAAAACCGGGTCATTGAAGGGTCAAAGCCGGGGATTAAGTAAGAATAAGCCCGGATTCGGTACCAAAAGCCTCTTCGTTTTCCGAAAAAGAAGTAAGCATTTCCTTCAAAAGACGGTTACATTTTCTAAAAACGCTTACTTCTTTGCACTGACATCTCCATACGTTTTGAAAACTACGTTTACTGCTCCGGAAAACACGACTTATTCCGGCTCTTCATGCTCTAACCGGTTGCTCTCCGAATCACCTGCCGGAGTATCAAAAAGACTAAAATTCCCCTCCCTGAAGAGCACCGGGAATATTTACTTCCAGATCGCTTTCTTTCTGACGGAAAATAAAAGCCGGACAAAACAAAACGATAAACCGGGAAACGAAATAGAGACGTTTTTCCGGCCCCGCCTGTCCCGAGAGTCGAAAAAAAGAAAACTGGGAGGTTTCATTTGACATATTGCCAAAAAGACAAACGATACTTCCGTCAATATCTGTCGAAGCGTCCCAAAAATCCCCTTCACATTCAAATATTTGCCTCCTAATTACTTCTGAATGTGAAAAAAAAACTATATTTGCAGCCTTGTATGCGACAGAAATCAATTAAAATGTAATCATAATAAATTAAAAGTAAAATGCAAAACAAAGGATTTGTAAAGGTTTTTGCGGTATTACTCACGCTGGTATGCGTGTTCTACCTCTCTTTCTCCTTCGTGACTCGCCATTATACCAATAAGGCAAAAGAGTTTGCGAAAGGCGACGTGAAGGTAGAGCAGGATTACCTCGACTCTCTCTCCAACGAGAAAGTATGGTTGGGTAACTATACGCTGAAACAGTGTCGTGAAATGGAAATCAGTTTAGGTCTGGACCTTAAGGGAGGTATGAACGTTATCCTCGAAGTGTCTGTACCCGATGTTATCAAAGCATTGGCTGACAACAAGCCCGACGAAGCTTTCAACAAAGCACTGGCCGAAGCTGCCAAACAGGCAACCACCAGCCAGGACGACGTGATCACACTGTTTATTAAAGAGTATCACAAAGTTGCACCGGGTGCCAAACTCTCTGAACTCTTCGCGACACAACAGCTCAAAGACAAAGTAAACCAGAAATCATCAGACGCCGAAGTTGAAAAGGTGCTGAGAGAAGAAGTAAAAGCTGCCGTAACGAACTCATACAACGTGCTTCGTACACGTATCGACCGCTTTGGTGTGGTTCAGCCCAACATCCAGAGCCTCGAAGACAAAATGGGACGTATCATGGTGGAACTTCCGGGTATCAAAGAACCCGAACGTGTAAGAAAGCTGCTTCAGGGATCGGCTAACCTCGAATTCTGGGAAACATACAACGCCAAGGAAGTAGCTCCTTACTTGCAGGCTGCCGACTCTAAACTCCGCGCAGTCCTGGCACACGAAGCTACCGTCAACGATACAGTTGCCGCAGTAGATTCAACCGCCTTGGCTGCAGCAGAAGCTACTCCCGATAAAGCAGTCAGCGCTGCCGACAGCCTTGCTGCCGCACTGAAAGGCGGAGAAAAGAAACAGCAGGCTTCTTCTGCCGATCTGGAACAACTGAAGAAAGAGCATCCGCTACTGGCTATCCTGAGTGTAAATCCGAACGGAGGCCCTGTGGTAGGTTATGCAAACTATAAAGATACAGCGACTGTCAATTCATACCTCGCTATGAAAGAAGTGGCTGCCGAGTTGCCGAAAGATCTTCGCCTGAAATGGGGTGTTTCTCCGTTCGAATACGATCCGAAAGGACAGACTTTTGAATTGTATGCCATCAAATCAACCGAGCGTAACGGTAAAGCACCGCTCGAAGGTGACGTTGTAACCGATGCTAAAGACGACTATGACCAATACGGCAAACCGTCTGTAAGCATGTCGATGAACTCTGACGGCGCACGTCGCTGGGCATTGCTGACCAAGCAGAACATCAATAAGTCCATCGCCATCGTATTGGATAATTATGTATATTCCGCTCCGAACGTAAGTAACGAGATTACAGGTGGTAACTCACAGATCACCGGCCACTTTACTCCGGAACAGGCAAAGGACTTGGCTAACGTATTGAAGTCCGGTAAGATGCCGGCTCCTGCACACATCGTTCAGGAAGACATCGTCGGTCCGTCACTGGGTCAGGAATCTATCAATGCAGGTATCTTCTCATTCGTTGTCGCTCTGATCCTGTTGATGATCTATATGTGCTCTATGTACGGATTCATCCCGGGTATGATTGCCAACGGCGCTTTGGTACTGAACTTCTTCTTCACACTGGGTATCCTTTCATCTTTCCAGGCTGCGCTGACCATGTCAGGTATTGCCGGTATGGTGTTGTCACTCGGTATGGCGGTGGATGCGAATGTGTTGATCTACGAACGTACCAAAGAAGAGCTTCGTAGCGGCAAAGGCGTGAAGAAAGCATTGGCGGACGGTTACTCAAATGCCTTCTCTGCTATCTTCGACTCCAACTTGACTTCTATCATCACCGGTATCATCCTGTTCTATTTCGGTACAGGTCCGATCCGTGGTTTCGCCACGACTCTGATCATCGGTATCCTCTGTTCATTCTTTACAGCCGTGTTCATGACCCGTCTGGTTTACGAACACTTCATGAGCAAAGACAAACTGCTGAATCTGACATTTACTTCACCTATCTCTAAGAAGATGCTGGTAAATACACACTTCGACTTTATGGGTGGCAACAAGAAATGGCTGACTATCACAGGCGTGATTTTGCTGATCTGTATCGGTTCGCTGGTAACCCGCGGTTTGAGCCAGAGTATCGACTTCACCGGTGGACGTAACTTCAAGGTTCAGTTCGAAAATCCGATCGAACCGGAACAGGTACGTGAGCTGATCTCTAACAAGTTCGGTGATGCCAACGTAAGCGTTATCTCTATCGGTACCGATAAGAAGACTGTACGTATCAGTACCAACTACCGTATTCAGGACGAAGGTAACAATGTAGATTCTGAAATCGAATCTTACCTGTACGAAGCATTGAAACCGATGCTGACTCAGAACATCACACTGGCTACATTCATCGACCGCGATAACCATACGGGCGGCAGTATCATCAGTTCACAGAAAGTAGGTCCGAGTATCGCTGACGATATCAAGACTTCAGCCATCTGGTCGGTTGTATTCGCTCTGGTTGCTATCGGTCTTTATATCCTGATCCGCTTCCGTAACATCGCTTACAGTGCGGGTTCTGTGGCAGCACTGACCAGTGATACACTGATGATCTTAGGTGCTTACTCACTGTGCTGGGGCTGGATGCCGTTCTCTCTGGAGATCGACCAGACTTTCATCGGCGCTATCCTGACTGCTATCGGTTACTCAATCAACGATAAGGTGGTAATCTTCGACCGTGTGCGTGAATTCTTCGGCCTGTATCCGAAACGCAACGTAAAACAGTTGTTTGATGACTCTCTGAACACAACTCTGGCACGTACCATCAACACCTCTTTGAGTACATTGATCGTGTTGCTGTGTATCTTCATCCTGGGTGGTGACTCTATCCGCAGCTTCGCCTTCGCAATGATCCTGGGTGTTGTCATCGGTACACTGTCATCTCTGTTCGTAGCTTCTCCGATTGCATATATGATGCTGAAAAACAAAAAAGGTTCGGCACCTGCAACTACTACAGAAGAATAAAGCCTAATATATAAGGTATAAAAAAGCCTCCTCCGCGTAATTGCGGAGGAGGCTTTTTATTTTCTGACAGACCTTCCCTTCACAGAGACACGATCGAATGAAAAAGAAATAAAGGGGCGTGAATACAAGTGCAGTTTACTCAATCTTCCTCATGGTCATTTGACCAAGGTGATCACATCGCATACAAAAAGTAAGTGCATTCTTGCCCCGCCGGGAAGAATGCACTTGCACACAAACAAAACAAACAATAAGCCGATCTGTCACAGATGGGCATTGGCCTTAATTAGAACTTTCACAATCTCACCGGGAGGTATCCTGATGCTTCTTCTCAAGATTCATCTTTGCACCCGGTTTGAATCTCACCGTCTTTTTCCCCGGAATAGTCATTATCTCTCCCGTAGACAGATTATAACCTTTACGGGCTTTGCGCTCTTTTACTTCAAAGGTTCCGAAACCTACCAATGTGACGGATTCTCCCTGATGTAGCGCCTCGGCAATAGCCTCCATCACACCTTCCACCACAATGGCAATCTGCTCTTTCTTTAAATTGCTTTTAACAGCAATACTTCTAATTAAATCAATCTTCTTCATGTTTAGCTTTTTATCAATTATTAAATAAACGTTTCAAAAACTACTGTCTCACACATCGAATCTGGAAGCCGGCTGCAGAATGATATACAACACCTTCTTCTATCACCTTCTCCGATGAAACTTTACTTCCTCTACCCATATACTGCTTACCAAAATCATCGATAATCGTAAAGTAATCACTCAACCAATAATATCCGACGCCTGATTCACGGAGTTGACCGTCAGCAACACTACGCATTCCTGAAGCCGGAAGAAATTTACCATTGTTAAAGTTCCAGCCATTAGCCCAACTGCCAACTTTATTTTCCGGTGTAAATCCATACTGCATATACTCCCGTCCTTTAGGCAGTCTCCACGTTCTATTATCAGGTAGTTCCCCTTTGGAGATCTGCGTACTTACATACTTCTGTGAATACCCAATCAAGCGGCACGGGTCCCCGCCGCCATTTCTGAGGTTAGCATAAGTATGCAACTCCTCCGACGCGAAAGCCATCCAATTGGAAGACCATGTACGCCCGGTGCTTACCGGATCAAACCAGGTAACGGGACTTCCCGTATTGCTCCATGCAACGACTCCGCGACTTTGAAAGAACGCTCCGGTCTCTTCTTTACTGTCCGTAAATACCAATGTGGCATTATCGGTTCCACGACCTGAATTAGATACGGTTACATTGAATTCCATAGCTTGAGCATATTTCCATACTGCATAGACATCTGTATCCTGACCGGGTAGCGGTGTGTAACTTGAACCTAAACCATAGAACTGCCCATTAATCATCCAACCGGTAAAGAAGAAATCCTCATTGCTGCATTTGAGCCTGGGAACTGCCAGAGTCACGTTCTGTCCAGGCATCACATATTCATCCTCAGGTAGCATATCACCAGCATGACCGGTTCCTGAAGGCAAGTTCAGATGATACTTGATCTTAAATCTTTTTGTCCATTCGGCAGATACCTGCATGTTACTTAGAACGGGTATATTGGCCCCCAAAATGTAATGCACACCTCCGACGCTCCAGCCGGTATGTATCCACGCCGGATCACTGCATACCAAACGGGTAGCGGATAAAGTCACCATCTTGCCCGGAGCTATCTTCTGTAAAGCGGGTAAAGGAGTTACGGAAGTGGTCCCTACCGGAGCATTTGCCAGATAGCTTACTTCATAAAGCAGCCACTTAGCAGTTATGGTCATATCCCCATTGACAATGACCGATGTTCCCGGTGCCTTCTCTTGTCCACCTACCAGCCACGCCTGATGTACCTGCAAAGGATCACTGCTATGCAGTTGAACCGGCAACATCACGCTACTTCCCGGCGCCACAATTTCAGAACGCGGATAGCCGGGTACTGTTCCGGACGGTGGCTGCGGTGAGTAAGTTACTTGATAATACCGCGTCCATTCGGGATATATTTTAAGGTCATTTGTCACGATCGTATTTCCGCCAAAAGCGCCTGCCGTCCATGCAGTGTGTTTCCACCTCGGATCACTGCAAACCTGTAAACCTTGGGCTTCCGTTGCTAAAGTAACCGATGAATTCTGGGCTACTTTCACAGGAGACGGCAAAGTACCGGTGACAGTAACACCGGCAGGGGCACCCGCAGGCGCCTTTGCCAGATACTCAACCCAGCAGTCACGTGACCATACGGCAAAAGCCTTCCTGGAACCGGATGCATGCATCACATAGTTTGCGCCCAATCCATGATAAACTCCATCGATGCTCCATCCGGTATGCACATAACCTGGATTACTACATACCAACTGGTTCGTCGAAAGTTTGATACTCGTACCTCCGGCAGCAACATAGACTCCCGGAACCGTTCCGGACACTAAAGCCGTACCTGCAGGAAGATTAGAGTCATACTCTAGAGAAGCACCTTGGCTAAAAGTCGCATGAAAACTGCCAACACTAGTGTTTATAGTAGTATTTTCTCCCAATCCAAGATTATTGCCCCAGCCGGTATGAGCCACAGACGGATCACTGAGAGTCAAAGGGGTAGAGGGCAGCGCAAAAGGTTTGCGTTGCTCCACAAAATGATTGGCCGGCAGTTCCGAGGTTAATGTTGCTCCTCCCGGCGGATAAGCATAATAAGTGACAGTAGCTAATTCCGGCCAATCGGTAGACGTATTATCTACGACACAACGAACCGGAAGAGCCACGTCCAAAGCAGTTGCTTGTATTGCAGCATCCCCTCCCTGAAACCACAGCGAAGCAGGTTGCCATCCGATACTGCCGGAAATGACAGAAGAACTCCAGTAGTGTCCGGAGACACCCGGTTGCTCGATAAAGGTTCCATCTTCTTTGCGTGAACCCGATGCCGGAAAGTAAAATCGATCCTTTATCAATCTCCCGTGAACAACTTCACCAGTACCGTCTGTCGCAAGTCCCCCTATCGGTAACCAAGATCCTTCAGTTCTATATATACTGTTCAAGACAGCTTCCAAACGTTCTTTCACAGGCATCTTCCATTTCTTTCCCGGAGGAGCCCATCCGCGCTGCGTAAGATAACGGCAGATATCACCAATACGATTACCCGGATTATGAATATGTATCAATACATTCTCCAGATCTGCTCCGGGAGCTAAAGAGGCGGGATTAAACTTAGGAATGTTCGGAGACTGATTGGTTTTCCATACAGGATTCACTTCTGCTGCATCGAGCTGACGCACATCAGTTGCGCTGCTTCCTCCTTGCAGTGCAATTAAGGAACCATACAGAAAATACACTCCCTGTTTTTGGTTTCGGGCAGCAGGAACATACGACGGAACATCATCGAACGTCAATCTGCCTTGTGCCGCGTCCCAATAAATATTAGATGCGGCAGGGAGATCGTTATACACCCGATTCTCTATAACAACGACGGATTCTCCCGCAAGGCCCGACAATTTAGCACTTTGTGGGCCCGCAGCCTCCTCGACAAAGAAGTAAACAGGGACAGAAGGAGAAGTAACGGAAGAGATGACCTCGCTATCCCGGTCCGGAGATGCGGGAGATATTGCCAGTCCAGACTTAGACGTACTTTCAAGAATACGGATCTGGTTGAAATCTCCCAACAAGAGTCCTTGAGAACCTGAAGCATAATTGCCGGAAACACCCATACCGGCAGCTTTCAGCTTTATTTCCCTACGCAATCCTCCAACCTGAACATCAAGGGTCGTTTCTCCCTGCGCCCCCTTGGCAAAATCCAACTTAATGGCAGTCGAGTCTGCGGAGATCGAAGTAGTTTTAAGAGTCACACCGGCTATCCCGGACGACATGCTTACCACTCCCGGAGTAACCGTACTTCCCGGACGGCTGTACGCATTGGTCCCTATCACACATACCGTAACATCCTTCTGTTCTTCATCCGTATAAAGCACATAAGAAGAATTCGTCAGCCCCAAATAATAAACACCATTACCTGTTATTTCATGCGAATCGTCTACCACCGTAACATTGCAAAGAATTCCGCTACTACCCGAAGGAGCAGCAATCGCCTCATCCATCGTAGAATAGCCTCCTCCTTCCACACGTACCAGATTTAGCGTATAAAGATAGTTTCTTTTAAATGCCAGCTTTTCTCCTTTACTGTTTTTCAGACTCGCGCGATAATAACGAACCGGTCCGTTATCAAACTTACCGGCAAGAATAACATCCGAACGGTCAGCCGGGCCACCTGCCGTTTCATATACATAAACAGGATAGTCTTCACTTCCCATACCTGCGGTTGTATGCCCGGCGAATCCTGTTGAAGAGGCTATAATCGGATTGTCCAACCGGGAAGCACTACCCGATTTATGACCATAATCGGTAAATTGAGCCGTAATAGGTAAAGTTTCATTCACATTTCCATATTCAAAAGCAAGTGCTCCTTGTACCGGTACGTTAATAACAGATACTCCAGTCAAAATAAAACCATCGGAAGCATGTGCACCGGAAGCATCTACGTATAATTTAGATACGATCCGTTTTAGGCGAAGAGGGGTACCGACAGTTCCTACAGTAGTACCTGTGATAATCTGTGGCAATGGACAATAGGCCGACATCGGGATCTTCTTCCCTGTAAAAGGAACTGTCGCTTGCGGAATTGCTAATGCAGAGTTACCCCCCACAGGAGAATCCGACGGATCGCCATACAGAAGAAGATTGGTAACTGCATCGGATAAAGTTGTCGTAGTCGTAAGACTTCCTAACTTCGCCTGTATCAATTCATCGGCATTTGAAATCAACAGCAAAACCACTGAAGAATTGCAGGCACTTAATTGTGCATAAAGTTCTCCGGCTGAGGTCATATTGGCTTGTACGGCTTCCAAGAAAGTCGCATCTTTATCATTCCCCAGAAAAACCAACACCCAGGGAGGTCCCATAATAGTTTCATCGGCCGCTGTCCCCGAACGTGTGGCAGGAGATTCATAATCACTCCCTTTATGAAGAGAAAGAAATACGTTCACTTTACCTTCAGGAGCCTCCGGAAGCAAGGGTGAACCTGTTACCGGAGAATCATCTGAACAGGATACCGGCAGAAAAGCCAATATCCCACACATAAGTATCCCAAGAAGGGATTTAATATTTTTATTCAAACACATTGTATCTTACTATTTTAAGTGACAGATTTTCCATTACTATTGGCGGATGCAACGAATGGCAGTTTCAGCAGTGCTGGCATACGGTCTTATAGCAATTCTCGAGCCTAACCTTATAAGCCCTCCCCATGCATATATACTTGGCAAATGTGGAATACTAATTTCAGCGGTGGGATATGTAATATCCTTTGTACCATACTTCGCATTATATGGAAAGAAAGTATTATTTAAAATAGAGTAAACTCTTCCTTGTGAACTATCTTGAAATGGATGTAATAGAGCAGCCAGTTCGTTGGCAGTAGGTAATCGCCATGTCCCATTGTCCGGCAATATTCCGGCGGCTAATTTTGCATTTATTTCATTTAGAGGAATACCTACTAAACGACATATATCACCCACCCCCCGTTTTAATCCACTTACACTATGTATCACACGTCCTCTATCATAATCTGCTACGGTGGGTGATGCTATACTCACTCCATTCACAGTAAATCCAGGTAAAGTAACAGAATTGCACCTCAATATATCCCAGAGAAATAAGGTTCCTGTTTCACCTTCAGATGCAAAAATGAGAGTTGCATCAATTGCACCAGAATTAGAAAGTTTCAGATTAGTTGATGCAAATGAACTCTCAGGTACATTTGCCCAACAGGGTTCTACTTTAATATCGCTGAAAACAGGTATTTCGTCCCACCAATTATAACGAGTACCATTCACCAAAAGTCCGACAGCTATCTTAACCGGTGAAGACATAACCGCTACCTGAACATTTGATAAAGAATAACGTTCCCCTGGCTTCACGAAGTGAATATCATTGGGAAACGAAGGAAACCCCGAATAAAAAGCAGCTCCGGGATATGGAGGGGTACAAACATACTCTATTTTACAAAATTTAGTCCATTCAGGTATAATCTCCACTTCAGTGCTTCCTACCCCATCAGCACCGGCCACATATGAATCACCAAAATCAAAATGCCGTCCATTTACAAGCCATCCGGAATGAAAATACTTTGTTACCACTTTATTCCCTTCACGTACTTCGTAATCATTGAATTTTGTAGACAGCGCTGGCAATACTATCGTTTCCCCCTCGTTCAACAATGCCGGTGGCGAAACAGTATACAAGTGACTTTCTTGATTCAGAGGATCGGTATTCGAATAAACAACACGATAAACTTTTGAATAATTATTCTCAGAATCAACAACGCAACGAATGACTCCAACCGTCGATGAAGTATTCCAATCTTGCACAGAAGTGCTTAGATATTCAAAGTAAAGTCCCCGGGCTGAAGCACTGATTGCAGCGGAAGCAGACCAATATCTCCCTCTAAACCCATTATCATTAGCTGGAAGATAATAGCGGTTATTTGTACGAATTCCATTGCCAATAACAGTGCTACCCTCACTCGAACTGCCAGAAATATAACCCCAACCCGGAGTAGAAGCAGTAGTTTCCCGAACCCCATCGCCCAAAAGCTTCAGTTCATCTAAAGTAGGCATCCGCCACTTCTTATTTCCGGGTCCCCATTCTCTTTGCGTTATAAAGCGACAGATATCACCTTTCAGATTTTTAGGATCATGTAATCCCTTCTGAAGAATCAGATTCTCATCATCTCCCCCAACAACAGAAAATGCAGAGATCCAGACCGGAGTAGAAATATAACCCCATTTTCTATCACTCTTACGTGTGGCCAGAAAATTATATCCGGTGTTATACCCTTGTAAAGAACCCCAATAAAAAGACGCCCCCTGAAATTTCTCATGTTCCGCTCTGCATCCCGGTGCAGGAGTATCATCAAAAGTAAACTTCTCGAGAACCCTATCAAAATAGATATTAGAACCAGCAAACTCCACTCCTTCCACAGCGATTGTATGTGCAAATCCTCCTGCCATCAATAGCAAAGTGTCCGCAAGAGAAACTTTGTTCCGTTTTATGGTAAGAGTTCCCATGCCTGTTCCTGTATCCTGGTCATAGCTGTAATTGATCTTAGTCCGTGTCATATCAAATTTAGAACTCACAGGATCACCTGTAGAATTATAAGTATATAGTACAGGAGATAGGCTGACAGATACAGGAGGCAAGTTTTTGGTTGTAAACGTAACAACACTCTCAGAAGCATACGAATAACCGACATTGACCCGTGAGAAAACGATCTTTGCTCCGGGAATCGTATCATAAGCAGCCGTATTCTGCCATGGTTCTACACTTACATTTACATCGACATTCAGCGGATTCACGGTCAGCATATATCGATAGTAAGTGTTACGCCCAAGTGAGTAGTCAGCCGGAATATCCGTACTCTTTCCCAATAATATTTGCCATGTTTCTGACGCTCCATTACGTTCAGCCTCTATTTCCATAAAAGAAGCACGCCCCTTCCCTGCCGTATTATCCCAAATGTACTCCGGCAAGATAAAGCTATTCTTTCCCTGTACAACAGATGTATACGGATATCCTGAGGGAACATCTTTCTCTCCGGCGATAGAAACAGGTGTAGAAAACGAACGCGTATCAGTAACCGTAAGCCCGCCGGAAAGCGGATAAGCAGAGGGGGAAAGAAAAGAGAACGAAGGTAACTGTTTAACAGTGACCTGCCTGATCTTTATATCTTCATCCGTATTTTTTCGTATCTCCAGACTCGCCTTTGAAGCAATGCGCTCCAACTCAACCGAGAACGCTGAATTCCAGGTTAATCCTTCATCCACACTGACTTCCCCTGTGACCGGAGTTGAAGAGGCTGCATTTCTTATCCGGATATTCAGATGCTTGCATACCACAAACTCTGCCGTATCTACAGGTAGAGTAACCGGTACACTTTTAATTTCTGATAAAGATGGCTCTCCGGTTAATGCGGAATTCATGCCCGTCGTTTCATTACCGATCACAAACAAATCGTAATCACCCGGACGAAGATAGAGTTTAAACACTCCCCCTGTATGCTCTAAACCGGATGATGAAGGATCACTTAAATCGGCACGGCGATTCATTTCCACCTTTCCACTGTTTTTCGCCACAGCAATTACACGCAAGCGCTTCAGAGTCACTCCGGATTCACTTCCTCCTAAAGTGACATTACGAGTCATAAGTTCTACTTCTACCGGATTGTCTCCCGAAGTATATCTTCCTATTTTATCTTCCAGTTCACAAGAGATAAAAGACAGTAGCAAAAAGAATATATATATTCCTTTTACACATCTCATATACTTTTTCTTTAATAAGCTCATTTTATGCAATCAATTTAGATTCAGTTCATTAATAGTATACTCCGCCCTCTACTTTTAAAACTTTATACACTCTCAAAAGAAGGTGTTTTGTGCCGGTCTACGCCTACCTTGTCCTGACAAAGTAGCTTCATCCCAACGACAAAACAACCTTCCAACACGAGAGAGGCACGAATTCACTCTAAAAAACAAATTCTATTTACCCATAAAAACATCCGTAGCCACTCCGTTTGAATTCTCACTTTCCTTGTCAGACCTCCGGAGTAGTATTAACAGTTTCCCAGCCATTTACCCGCAAAGAGACAATGACTCCGTCTTTAGAAAGCACCAATTCAATCAGATAGGTATCCTCTCTATCCAAATCTTCCTGAGTATGGTATGCGGGAGAGGACATAATAGCATTGATTAAATCTTTTGTAAATCCCGGAATAACATCTGTTCCATCGGGATTCAGCAATTTAAGGAACAGATGCCCGTCAGTATACAGGCGCAATACATCAAACTGGAAAACACGGGTATCATCCGCTTGAGATGCGCTATAATAAGGAACATATATAATCGTACCGGCATCGGCCGGCGTAACATTTTCTGAGTTAAAGCGTCCGTTATCAGAGGTGATACGGGCTGATGAACCATCAGCGATTCCCTTCACACGGACTTCTATCTTATTCGTGTTTTTCATTAAGTCTACTACACCTGTCCCACCGTTATCAGCTGTGATCTCCACGGAGTCCAGGCGCCCAAAGAACAACTCACCAAGTGAGTATTCCAAATTTTCTTTCTGCTCAAAATACGCTTTTACACGAAAATCCGAAAGAGTGGTAATCCCCGGAGAGACAGCCGGGCTAAACTGTTGAGAAATACCTGTCTTAAAAATTCCAATCTCGTAATCACCAACCTTACCTCCCAAGCATAAAAAGGTCCATTTCCCCTCAGGAAGGTCAATAGGCATCCGGTAGCCATTCTTCAAATGTGCTCCTTTGTCCCGAAACATTTTGCGATAAATGCCGAGGGAGTCGAACGCATACACATCTATATGGTGGACAGCTTCTCCAAAACGATCGCCTTCACCCGTATGCAAAAGATAACGTGGCTGTAACATAAACATCCGTGAACATTTACTCAAGTCCTCGTAAACACAACTGCTAAATAAGGCTGTATAGAGAGCCAGTCCTAAAATGAGTGAAATAAGTAGAAAAAACGAAGTGCTGTTTTTCTTCCCGACAAATATCATATATCAACTAATATAAAATAAGAAACATTCAAATTGTATCCGGTGCGGGGTATTTCCCGCACCGGAAAAAGACAGAGTAAAGTTAAACTTCAGGCTTAACCTGAACTACAGTCCACTGACCTATGCTTACAGTAAGATCTACAGAAACAGTTTCCGGATCGGGGTCCGGAGTTACAGGAGGAACCGGAACATCCATAATATCCTTGATATCGGCAAGGTCAATAAAGTATACCTTACCGGCTTCAAAGTCTGTAATATAGTTAGTAGCTGTATTATCCTTTAAAGCAACCACATTAAGCCAGCCGGTTTCCGGACCTGAGCCACCAACTTTCTTATCAAACTCAACTTCCATGATAACATGGATCGATTTCTTCATAACATCTTCCTTTGTGGTAGGAGAAGAAAGATCTTGCTGAGGGAAGAAGTTATATCCATCGGCTTGTCCACCCGCAATCTGAGCCACTCCAGTTCCTACACCTGCTCCTAAATCAGTATTAAACATTTTCTCAAACTGACCGGATGGAGCATAATCCGTACCCCAGGCAGCCGACGCAATTCTGGTCAATGAAGAAGCACCTCTGGTAAGCTTAACATTATTAATGTAAATCCCCTTTATCTTTAAATCATTCAGATGCGTCCAGGGGCCGGCCAGACTACCCTTTACTTCCACACGCGCCATATCAGGGTTTATTGTCGGAGTGCAAGTTGCATTTCCACCACCTACTCCTACAGGAGTTACTGCCGCTCCTCCAAACAAACGTACTTTGCTTGATGTAGCTGACCCTTGACGGGTGTTTACATTGTCAGTTTCAGTACCATTATCACCGTTAGCCTCTACATCAATCCAGGTTGCCGCACCGGAAACTGTAATAGTAGACGGTGAACCGGCCGTAATTGCTTGGCTGATCGTATTGGTTATTGCACCACCTTGTGAGACACGCGCAATAATAGTTACATTACCATTGATAGTCACTTTATTACCTGTAGTAGTCTCAGGATCAATAGCTCTACTCGAAGCTCCGCCGAACTCTGGCAGCTTCACAGTCAAAGCTACCGTCTTAGGAGTACTCTCCGTAATTTTCTCATCGTTGCTACATGCAGCGAACGTCATGGTTGCAGCCATTAAGGCCAGAATCGATTTTGTAATTCTCATTTTAATAAAAATTTAAATTCAACAATAAATAAAGAATCATTAAACTTCTTATAGTATTAAGGTATAAGTATAGTGTACTTTACTCTTCAGAAGCTATTCGCTCCAGCTCCTCCTTCAGGCCCATAAATCTGGGAAGAAGTGCTGCAATATCAGAGTCCATTTCTGTACGGTATACATATTTAGTATCTTTACGGCATGCCTCCAACAGAAGTTCTGCTGCCGCTTGGTAGTCTTCCAAGCGCACATTCACAATCGCTCGGAGATATTCAACCGCAGCTGTTTGAGGCAGTTGCTTTAACAAATCTTCCGACTTTGCATGATAGCCCAAACAAGTCAAGGCAACAGCTGTATTGTAGTCCGGATATTTCTCCAGGATACCCAAAGCTCTCTGATATTCACGATTGGACAGGGCCTCAAGTCCTTGGGCATACTCCTCACGCTCAGGAGTAAGATGGTTCACACTGTCACCCGCTATATCAAAACGACGCGCCAGAGTAGCATCAGCCAAGTCGGCAACAGACGCAATTACGAATGTCAATGTATCCGCCGGAGGAAGACTCCATACGCTATGGTCCGTAGCGAGCACGTTTCCCCGAAGAGTTATATGTAATTTCTTCATTCCCTCACGTACCGGGATGCGATACATATACAGATAGGAGAAGTCTTCCGAAGGATCAGCTGTTTGATTGACCATTGCACTGTCAGCATAAGGGAAGCGGATAATACGGTCACGAATCAAATCCTGATGGTCCCGGTTATATTCATTCTCTGCAATCGCTTTTCGGAAGTAGCGATGGGAAGCGATCTCAATAGAATCCCGGCGAGTGAAACTGTAGTTACGAATATCCTCAAGACGCCCACCGGACAGATAAAGTTCCTGAAAGCGGGAAGGAACATCTTTAACTGTCATTGCACGAGGCAAACGGTAAGCCGGCCAAAAATCCGTACGGCGATCGTATTTTTTCTGGTACGAAGCACGTATACCAACCGTATCATAACCGGCGATGAATTTTTCCACGCTGCGTTCCAAGACATTACGCTGCATACGTTGCTTCAAAGTATTACGGTTTCCCTCTGCTTTCGTACTGATCCATCCATGACGCTTATCCATAAGTGTCTTCCACTTCAGATAAGCCAGACGTCTACGTCGCTCTGCTTCATAGACCTTCCAGAAAAGCCTCTGCCGTGCAAAAATATCTTTGCGAATACCTTCACGATCCACAAAAGCACTGTCATATTTACTCTCCGGTATAATACCCTTTAGGAAATCATCGTATGCTTTATACTGGCTTTCCTGTGTACGGATAAATTCTTTTCCCCGCAGAATAACAGGAGACAGCAAAACAGAAGAGTCTTTTTCTATCAGTTCCGGGTACATTGTCAACTTCCAGCAACTGTCCAATAGGACTTTAGGAGCTTTTACATAAAACATCAGGGTGACCTCGCCATTACGTTCCAAGATTCGCTCTATACTTTTACGCTGAGCAACAATATCAATGCGATCCATATCAATTGATTTCCAGATATCTTCTTCAAGAGAATCAACCGAAGAAACGGGATTGTCAACAACCACACTATCCCGGAAACCGACAGTTTCGGAGACTGTAAAAACGCTATCCGCAGAAGAAGTATTCGGCAGCTCGACAGTAGCTCCGCCAGCCTGCATAAACAAACGCATAGTCAAAGGAGATTTTGAACCGCATGAATATACCAGCACACAGAGACAGAGCACCCCTAACATTTTATAGATACGATACCCTATCGATATAGTGACGAACTTTTTTTGATGTATCATCTTACAACAGAATAAGAAATGAGATTAATAGAATTAGAATAAATAGACTATATTCACTGCCAACTTGGTCGGAATCAGACGTGCTCCCTTAAAAGTAGCCACTTTCTGCCCGCATGCCTTACAAACATATTTATCATAATGGGTCCACAAGACCCCAAGACCTGCCTCAAACTCTAAATTCCAATGAGGAGAAAGAGGACGATTGTACCCCAAAGAAAGTCCGCCTCCAAAACCGTAGCCTTCGTAACGATATTTATCGCCAAAAACTCCACCGACATTATACATGGTGCTCACTCCGTGAATTCCAAGAAAATAAGAACGCCCATAAGATTCACGGATCCAATAACGCACTCCGGGAGAAGCAGACAAATTGCGAAGCCTCGCATCTCCAAAAGAGAAGGGATTATATTGAAGAGGAAAGTGGAAGGTCCAACGATGGGAAAACTTCAGCCCGAACTCAAGATTCATATTGGTAGTACCCCAACCCAAAACATTAGTTTGCAAAGAATAAACCTGCCCACGAGCTATTTCGACCCCTAAAAACGCAGAAGAAACAACCAACAGAAAGAGAAACACAGATCGCTTAAACGCCATAACTATTATTCAACTTGTTTTGCTTAAAAAAAACATTAGACTTATCGGATACATAAAATCCGCAATATCTTATACTCCTCCACCGAACCACATCAAGATTCAATTGTTACGGTTACAAAAACCATAGAACATCTATTTTAATCTTCTTACACAGATCAAGTTCATCTATCTCAATAGGATAGATAGTGATAGAAAGTACTCCTGATTATCAGCGTTATATACATAATATTGTTTCAGCAAATGTTTTTCTATGCGATAGGCACATGTCGATTTTAAATAGATCGCTGTATAATAATATATTATATCAAAATCCGGCGAAACATATTATGAAACATTTTAATAAAAACATAAATATATCAAGCTATAATTTACAAAACTAAAAATGAAACTACATTACAAAAAAGAGCACATCTCATGCACCAATTATAAAAGTGAATCGTATGAGGGATTCGGGATTGGAACGCTTACAAGCGGCAGTAACTTCAATAGTCAGACCTTATCTGTTAAAACTAATTTCCTGATCTTCATTCTTGAAGGTGAAGTGGAGATTATTCCCAAAGAAGGCAAAATAAAAAGGGTAATAGCCCAGGAATTCTTTTTCATCTCGGCATTATCCACTTACGAGATACAGGTACGAGTCCCCGGACGCTACATTTATATGAGCTTCCTATACAATGACATTAAACTATGTGAGAAACACATGTTAGAGAGCTATCTAAAAGAAGTGAGAGAAGCATCTGAAGAGGTCGGAATACTATCGGTACGCCACCCGCTGAACTTATTTCTGGAATTAATGGATGCCTACCTGAGAGCCGGAGTCAACTGTAAGCATTTGCACTCCATTAAGGAGAAAGAACTCTTTATTATTTTGAGAACAAGCTATAGCAAACAGGAAATAGTAAATTTATTTCATGAAATCATAGGAACGAATATGAGCTTCAAAGCTGCTGTTTTACTGCATGTTGATCGCGTGAACAATCGTGAGGAATTAGCACAGGCAATGGGAATGAGTATTACCGATCTTGCCAGAAAGTTCAAGGTAGAATTTGGCGAATCAGTATATTCATGGTTGCTGAAACAAAAAAACAAGAAAATCATTTATCGGTTGGCGCAACCCGGAGCCAGTGTAAAAGAGATTGTGTATGAATTCGGCTTCTCTTCAGCGGCCAGTTTCAATAAATACTGCAAAAAGAATTTCGGTAATTCCCCAAGAGAGTTGGTCAGGCAGCTCAAAGACAAGCATATTGATAATCAGAATCTTAAAATATAATCTCGGAAAAGGTGAAGTAAATGGTTGCTTTGGATAAGTGATTCTTTTTGCAGGTGCATTATCTTTGCCCTGTCAAACAAGAATCACTAAAGTAGAGTTTTGTAGTTGAAAGAGCAGAAAGCATGTTTTGTCAGGGTTTTACCCTCGTTATCTATCCTATTGAGATAGATGGAACAGCAGAGGTCCCAAACGGGACAAATCATTTAAAATACCTGCTTACACACGATATACCTTTTCAAAAAGCAATCAGATATGCCTTCCTATGGAGGCTACGACTTGCTCGTTAATCTTATCAATGACCTCACTATTAAAAGACTGAAGATAAATCTGGGTCGTTGCCTCAGAAGTATGCCCAAGCCCTTCGCTGATAGATGCGATAGAAAATCCCTCCTCTTTGGCAATAGTCGCCCAGCTATGGCGGGCAACATAGGTAGTCAGTACAAGAGGCAGGTGCAATCGCCTGCCCAACCGTTTGAGTAGGCGGTTAACATTACCCAATGCATAGCGATATTGCATATAAGACGTACGGTCCGAAAAAGACGTTATATACGGCAATACATACGGATAAGAACTCCGATACTTCTCAATCAGAGCTGCGAGAGGAGGAATCACACGAACTTGCATGCGTTGCCCCGTTTTATTACGCTCATAATAAATGATTCCATTGATTATCGAGTCATGTTTAAGAAAGACAATATCGACAAAAGGCATCCCACGGGCATAGAAACTAAACATAAAAAGATCCCGGGCACGATCCAATAAAGGTTCGGAGGAAAGATCAACAGATACTATACGGGCAATATCATGCTTACACAACGCACGCTTCGCAGTCTCCTGAGTTTGAAGCTTAAGCTCCCGGAAGGGAGACTCACAACCCATATTTATCCCCTGCTTTTGGGCTTTGTTATAGACAGCGCGGAGATTGCGAATATACATATTCACAGTATTTTCAGAGATACCGCGCATACGTAGAAAATGAATATAATCCGTAAGAAAACAATAAGTCAACTCGCGAAACGTAATCTTCTGACCACGCAAAAAACGTCGTAAAGAGTACAATCCGCTAAGGTACAGGCCGGCAGTACCAGAACGCCCCTCCTGCCGAAGCCTCTCTATCTCACGCACAATAAAAGCATCAACATAACGCAAATTGCGCTCCATACGATACTTATCCATCAACTGAGATAAGCTGAAACCCGGCATATTCTGTTGAAGAAAAGCAAAAATCTTCAGCAATCGTTCACGCTCCTGAGAAATGGCATCATTGATAAGTCCCAGATCCTTGCGCTTAAGATTACCGGTTGATGAATAGACAACACGCTCACGATCTGCAGAGAAATTAGAAGTATGAATCTTCCACCCAAGAGAATACTCACTTTTACGCCTGTGATAAACCACACGGATAATCAGAGGATAAATCTCACAATCATTTCTACGATGGGTATTCAACAACACCCTGATACTTAACTTTCCAATTTTCTTCTCCAAAATAAATTATTATTTATAGATTCATTATATTAAATATAAAATGCAAAAATAGAAATTCTCAACGTCCCTATAACAAATAAAAAAGAAAATAGATGAATTAGAATTATAGATAAGAACTGAATTAACATAAAATGAATAAATAGCATATCATAATCGGGTATCGAATCTAAGGAATGATATGTATCATCCTTATTATCATTTGAAAAGTTGAGAAATCTCCAAACTGAGAATACCCTTGTATTGTAGAACACGACACACATCAATATAAATCGGCTATATATATAATAAGGTATAAATCACATCCAGTCCGTCATCACAAAAAGGAAAGTGGATCCAAACAAAAAACGCAGTTAATCGCTATTGATTAACTGCGTTTCTATCATTGTAGCCCCGAGGAGAATCGAACCCCTATCTAATGTTTAGGAAACATCTATTCTATCCGTTGAACTACAGGGCCATGATAGATATCGGTTGCAAAGATAGCGTATTCTCCTGATTTGGCAAACCCGAAAGAACAGATTTATAAAAGAAGAAGAAGCAAACACATTCATTTAATCCATAAGATAGAAGAGAGATAGTAGAATAGGGTAAGAGACGCCAAAAGTGAAAGAAAATTCAAATAAAATACAGACAGATATCTATCTATTAAACGAATTAGAAAGCAATAAGTCAAAAAACGATCTAAACAGAGATATCAAACTGTTGTAGTCAGAGCCCATATCTGAACAAAATGTAGACAATTTGCTTACTCCAGAGAACAAAATTGCAATAAAACAGTTCTCTTTTAACAAAGCCCCACAGATAAATCAGAAAAGATTTTGTTAAGTCACTTAACTTTGCGAACTTTGCCTGCCACATATACAGGAAAGTGACAAACAAAAAAGACACGCTGGTGGTTAATATTCAAAGAACACACTAACACCGGTTCATGTTAATCCTAAATTTAAATATATAAATAGAATTATGGCAGACGAAATGATGGTTAAAGAATTGGAAGAAGTGGTTGTCCGCTTCTCCGGCGATTCCGGCGACGGTATGCAGTTGGCCGGCAACATCTTCTCGAACGTGTCGGCTACGGTTGGAAATGACATCTGTACATTTCCCGATTATCCGGCAGATATCCGTGCTCCGCAAGGGTCACTGACGGGCGTATCAGGTTTTCAGGTACACGTCGGTGCAAGTAAGATATTCACTCCGGGTGATCATTGCCACGTATTGGTAGCTATGAATCCCGCCGCACTGAAAACACAAATTAAATTCTGCAAACCGCAGGGGCTGGTCATCACAGATTCCGACTCTTTCGGAGAAAAAGACTTGGAAAAAGCACAGTTCAAGACAGGCAATCCTTTCGAAGAAATGGGAATCACACAGCAAGTGCTCGAAGTCCCCATCTCGTCGATGTGTAAAGAAAGCCTCAAAGATTCAGGGCTGGACAACAAAGCCATGTTGCGTTGCAAAAACATGTTCGCTCTCGGTTTAGTATGCTGGTTATTCAACCGCAACCTGTCTGCTGCCGAAAAAATGCTGAACGAGAAATTCGCAAAAAAACCGGAAATTGCCGCTGCCAACATCAAAGTGCTAAATGACGGCTACAACTATGGAGCCAACACACATGCCTCTACTTCCACTTACAAGATTGAAAGTAAAACGCCGAAAGCCGCAGGACTCTATACCGATATTAATGGTAACAAAGCCACTTCATACGGTTTGATCGCCGCTGCCGAAAAAGCGGGATTGGAACTTTATCTGGGATCTTACCCCATCACTCCGGCTACCGATATCCTGCACGAGCTCGCCAAACATAAATCGCTGGGCGTGAAAACCGTTCAATGTGAAGATGAAATCGCCGGATGCGCTTCAGCTGTAGGTGCAGCATTTGCAGGCGATCTGGCTGTAACGACTACTTCAGGACCGGGTGTCTGCCTGAAAAGTGAAGCCATGAACCTGGCTGTCATTGCCGAATTACCACTGGTTGTGGTCAACGTACAGCGTGGAGGCCCTTCTACCGGTATGCCGACCAAGTCGGAACAAACAGACCTGTTGCAAGCCCTTTATGGACGTAACGGTGAAAGTCCGATGCCTGTCATTGCAGCTACTTCACCCACCAACTGTTTTGATGCTGCTTATATGGCTGCTAAAATAGCTCTTGAACACATGACTCCGGTAGTACTGCTGACCGATGCCTTTATCGCAAACGGTTCTGCCGCATGGAAATTACCCAACATGGATGAGTATCCGGCTATAAATCCGCCGTATGTAACACCGGATATGATTGGCACATGGACCCCGTTCCAACGTAACGAAAAGACCGGCGTACGCTATTGGGCCGTTCCCGGGACCGAAGGATTCATGCATCGCATCGGTGGGCTCGAGAAGAGCAGTGAAACAGGCGTTATTTCCACAGAACCGGAAAATCACCAGAAAATGACACTTCTGCGTCAGGCCAAAGTCGACAAGATAGCCGACAGTATTCCTGAACAGGAAGTACAAGGCGATGCTGATGCCGACCTGCTGGTAGTAGGCTGGGGTGGTACTTACGGCCATCTTTATTCGGCTGTAGAGCATATGCGCAAAAATGGAAAGAAAGTGGCACTCGCTCACTTCCAGTACATCAACCCGCTGCCTAAGAACACAGCCGAAATACTGAAAAAGTATAAAAAGATTGTAGTAGCCGAACAGAACTTGGGACAATTCGCAGGATATCTGCGCATGAAAGTACCCGGACTGAATATCAGCCAGTTCAACCAGGTAAAAGGCCAGCCGTTCGTTACGAGAGAACTTGTAGAAGCATTCACTAAATTATTGGAGGAATAAGAGATGAGCGAAACAGTATATACAGCAAAAGATTATAAATCAGGTCAGCCTCGCTGGTGTCCGGGATGCGGTGACCATGCTTTCCTGAACTCCTTGCACAAGGCTATGGCCGAACTGGGAGTAGCTCCGCACAACATTGCCGTGATCTCCGGTATCGGCTGTTCTTCCCGCCTACCTTATTATGTCAACACATACGGCTTCCACACCATCCACGGGCGTGCCGCCGCTGTTGCGACAGGTGCCAAGGTAGCTAATCCGGATTTAACCATCTGGCAAATCTCCGGTGACGGTGATGGTCTGGCCATTGGCGGTAATCATTTCATCCATGCGGTACGCCGTAACATCGACTTGAATATGATCTTATTGAACAACCGCATCTACGGGTTGACCAAAGGTCAGTATTCCCCGACTTCCGACCGCGGATTCGTCAGCAAATCATCTCCTTACGGCACTGTAGAAGATCCATTCCACCCGGCAGAACTCTGTTTCGGCGCGCGTGGCCGTTTCTTCGCACGTTGTGTTGCGGTAGACGGACCGGCTTCTGTCGAAGTATTGAAAGCCGCAGCCAACCATAAAGGAGCATCGGTTGTGGAAGTTCTGCAAAACTGCGTCATCTTTAATGACGGCACACACGAATCGGTCGCAACGAAAGAAGGACGTTCTAAAAACGCAATCTATCTGGAACACGGCAAACCGATGTTATTCGGCGAAAACAAAGAGTTCGGCCTGATGCAGGAAGGTTTCGGTTTGAAAGTGGTAAAATTAGGTGAGAACGGCGTGACAGAAAAAGACATTCTTATCCACAATGCTCACAGCATGGATAATACGTTGCAACTGAAACTGGCATTAATGGAAGGACCGGATTTCCCAATCGCACTCGGTGTGATCCGTGATGTGGAAGCTCCTACCTATAACGATGCAGTCGCCGAGCAGATTGATGAAGTGAAAGCCAAAAAGAAGTATCATAACTTCCAGGAATTGCTGATGACCAATGAAACATGGGAAGTAAAATAAAATCCCCCTGTTAATCCCTATAAAGTAAGAAGGAGTGTCATATAACGTTTGTGGCACTCCTTTCTTTTTTAATTCAGCTCTAATCCGTATCGCGGAAAATGACCGGTAATTAACAATAACTTCGACAAAAATCTTTCTCAGATACCCCCTGTCTGAATGATCTTGCTACGTTGGGATTAGGAAAATGAACACATTACAACATTGGCAGAAAAAGCGATTACAATTGAAGAATAGAGAGTTAATTCTCTTTTTCTTTATATTCCATAAAGATCTTTTTCATTTCATTCCAAGCCACCCCGGCTCTTTTCTGTATCTCCATGTCTTTATGAATAGAGGGATTAAAATAAAAGCAGAATCTCGAATCTGTCGTAACCGCATAGTCATCAAAGAAATACAATGCCAGAGCCTTGCCACCTTTGACAACTTCTTTCAGTACAAAGCTGCAACATTCATCGTCTTCACCCACAACCATTGATTGCTCGCCAATTCTCACCCACATCCCGGTATCCAAACAACTCAATTCCAAAGCATCTATAAAAGAATACATTTGCTCCACGTTCCCTAACTGAGTAAAATCAGACAAATATATCTTACGCCATTTATATTCGTCCGTATTTACATATACCGATATTGCATGCCCATTCACACCACCTAATTTATAGTATTCATCCAGCGGAAAATCCAGGCTACTATATTTTCTCAATGAATCGGGAGAAGCAGTCTTACTTTCAACAGTAACAAAAGAGTCTATTATGAGTTGTTGGGGTAAAGCGTATTTTCTATTTCTTGCCGCCGGATCGTATGCCAGCCCATAACGAGATTCCATATCTACCACTGTATCTGTTTGATGGAAATCTTTTATATTCCATCTTACCCGGCCTGATTTATCGCAGAAACCTAGTTCGTCAAATTCTATTGTTTTCTCTCTTTCAATATGAAATCCGGTTTCCCGGTCATACGTATAAGTACGTGCTTGTTTCACAATCCCATTTCGATGATAATCAAACTCTTTTCTGTACAGCGCTCCTTTTTCAGTATATAGAAACACGCAATAATCTCCTTCTTTCATATAGAGTGCATCTTGGCAATCGGACATAAAGTTACTCAATAATGGCTCATAACTACTATGTATAAAGTCACATGTTGAAGCTTTTATCGTGTCATCCACTTTAAATCCCGAATTGACTATTTCATGACTCTCATACATGCTGGCACTATAACCGACATACTCTTTTTTATCATTGAAACGAAAAACACCTATTACTCTCGAATCGAAGGGATTTATATGCAGTTTCGAATGATGAAAAAAGACAGTACCATTTTTCCCCTTCTCCGGATACGCATCTTTCCAGAAGAGTTCTTCAGGTATAGGAGAATAAGCGCCACATACTGTCGACAAACAGACTGTAATATAAACAAACGCTACGATGGCAAATGCCAAAATCGAACTTAAACGAAGAAGTCCACCGGCTTTAATGCCATAGCGGCATAAAATCCCGACAGAAAGAATTACTCCCAAGAATATAATGGTACCCACTGCTTCCTGCCACAACGTCCCGGGTTCAACCCAACTAATAAATGATTGCCATAAAAAAAGCCCTAAAATCAGCAAAAGTACAAGAATAATAATACCACCTCCTGTTTGTGCCTTATATCCAAGCAAGAAACTATATGAAAAGAAAAGGCTATAACATAGCAACTTTAAGGATAACATCCCCCCGACAAAAACACTGAGCATATCACTAGTTAAGAAAATAAGCCCGTTAATTATCAATAATGGAATCAAAATCCATAACAGGACTGTTATATATATACTCATATTTTTTCTTTTATTATTCATGATATTTTCCTGTCTTTAAATATAACGCCCATACCATATTAACAAAAAAGAAAGCGTCTCACTGAGGTAACAAGTTAGTGAAGCAAAGATACAGAAATAAACAGGGAAATATATTTCTGCTAATCTATATTTTAGAAAGTATCCGGATTCTCTGCAAACTTTGATATGATTCTTATCCGCCTTAGGATAAAGTTGTTGATATATAAGGTGGTGCCCGATCTGCTTTGTAGTAAACGCCTCACTTTATCGAGGCGGAAAAATCCGATTCCGCATGATAGCATCCTGTAAAAAAGGAGTACTGTCAAAATCCAAGATTACTCCACATTCGGTCTTTATGAATACGACAAGCCCCCCAATGATATGCGCAAAAGAGTAAGACGCCTTTTCAATTATCAGAGAAGGGAAGCGCATTGTTTCTATTCTGTATATGCCGGAATACCCGGATCATTTTGTCCATGTATGCTCTGGTCTGTATTTCTTTACAAACAGCTCCGGTCTGTCCGTGGCCAGCACATCCACCCCGAGTTCAATAGCTTTCCGGTCAGACTCTTCTACATCGTCAGTACCCAGTGCCAATGCAAGCACCTTCAATCCTTTCTTATGGCACCGTTCCACCAGGAGCTTATCCAGTGAATCGATCCGAATAACCGCAATATTGGGATTTATTTCAGCTATAACCTTATCAAGTTCGGCACCACCTCCTACATACGCCTGTAATGTCCGAATTTCAGGAGCCACTTGGCGAAAAGCTTTTGCCTCCTTGTCCGACCAGAAAGTAAATGTACAATTCTCTAACATTCCTTCCCTGCGAACCAGATCCAGCAACTGTCCAAAGTCTCCCGTACGATAATCGAGCGTCAGCTTCAGACCGTTCTGTTTAGCCTTCCGCAATAAAACGTCCAACCGGGGAACACACTGTCCGCTGAACTTTTCGCCAAACCATGAACCTGCATCCAATGTATCGATGTCTGCCGAAAGCCACTCTCTAATCAGCCCGGTTCCATTCGTCGTACGATCCAAGGTAGAATCATGCAATAAATAGAATACGCTGTCCTTACTGATACAAATATCACATTCCATGAAGTCAATCTTATACTTTATACATGAATCCGCCGAAGCCAGCGTATTCTCCGGAGCAATACAGTCCGCTCCCCGGTGTCCGCTCAGTTCCGGCAAGCGGATAGGTTCACTCTTACATGCTCCCATCCATAAAGCTAAGAATGCATAAACGACTATTGAAAATATCTTAGAAAATCTTTTTTCCACTCTGACTATACTCTATCAATGTTTTATAATAGTAGCGGCAAAGATACACAAATCTCTCCTTGCTTGTTTACCTTCAGAAAGCATTTTATAAAAAACAACCTGCCTTTTTTCTCCCCAATCCACATTCCGGGAGCAAAAAGACAGGTTGTCTTACAATCAGTTATCTGACCGGTTTATTCTTTCTCGCCAAAAGCAAGATCACCCGCATCACCCAATCCGGGAACAATATAAGAGTGTTCATTTATCTCAGGATCGATAGCTGCACACCAGATTGTAGTTTTATCCTCCGGCAGAATACTGGCTATATGATCGACAGCCCTTTGGCTGGCAATAATCGAAGCAACATGAATTTCAGACGGATGTCCCTTCGTCAACATGGCCTGATAACTCAGTTCCATACTTCCGCCGGTGGCAAGCATCGGATCTGTAATGATAAGAGTTTTCCCGTCGATACGCGGTGAAGCGATGTATTCAATATGTATGTCGAATTTCAACGTATCCTTGTACTTACGATAAGCAGACACAAAAGCGTTCTCGGCATAATCGAAATAGCTCAGGAATCCTTGGTGGAAAGGCAACCCGGCACGAAGAATCGTACTAATAACCAATGGATTGTCCGGTGTTCTGACAGGTGCTATCCCCAATGGAGTTTGTATCTCCTTCACCGAATAAGCAAACGTCTTGCTCATTTCATAAGCCATCACCTCGCCGATACGTTCAATGTTGCGACGAAAACGCAAACGGTCGTTCTGAACCTCAACGTTCCTTATCTCTGATACATACTGATTCAATATTGAGTCTGTCTCACTTAAATTAATAATCTTCATCTTTTCAACTGCGTTTTAATATTCAGGTTTTATACGGTGCAAAGTAAGTGATAATCTTTCAATTTGCAACGTTCAGTTTGCAGATATTGTTACGTAAACATAAAACGGTTTCTATTAAAGAAAAATTTCTCTAATATATTCTTTGTTTCCAAAGAAAGCATTACTTTTGTAGTCGATTTACAAGGGGATGTTTAAAAACATTCCATTCCGAACGCCAGAAAGAGATAATAAACAATATACCAATTTTAATTAATTCAAAAGAAAATGGCAAATTTAGATTTAAGCAAGTACGGTATTACAGGTGTAACTGAAATCCTGCACAACCCGTCTTACGATGTTTTGTTCGCTGAAGAAACAAAACCAGGTCTGGAAGGCTTTGAAAAAGGTCAAGTAACAGAATTGGGTGCTGTAAACGTAATGACTGGCGTTTACACAGGCCGTTCTCCTAAAGATAAATTCTTCGTTAAGAATGAAGCTTCTGAAAATTCAGTATGGTGGACTTCTGAAGAATACAAGAACGACAACAAACCTTGTTCAGAAGAAGCTTGGGCTGACCTGAAAGCTAAAGCCGTTAAAGAACTTTCTAACAAACGCCTGTTCGTTGTTGATACTTTCTGTGGTGCTAACGAAGGTACTCGCATGAAAGTACGTTTCATCATGGAAGTAGCTTGGCAGGCACACTTCGTAACTAACATGTTCATCCGCCCGACAGCTGAAGAACTTGCTAACTACGGAGAACCTGATTTCGTATGCTTCAACGCTTCTAAAGCAAAAGTTGATAACTACAAAGAACTGGGTCTGAACTCAGAAACTGCTACAGTTTTCAACCTGAAGACTAAAGAACAAGTTATCCTGAATACTTGGTACGGTGGTGAAATGAAGAAAGGTATGTTCTCAATCATGAACTACATGAACCCGCTTCGTGGCATCGCTTCTATGCACTGCTCTGCTAACACAGATATGGAAGGAACTAGCTCTGCTATCTTCTTCGGTTTGTCTGGTACAGGTAAGACTACTTTGTCTACTGACCCGAAACGTAAATTGATCGGTGACGACGAACACGGATGGGACAACGAAGGTGTATTCAACTACGAAGGTGGTTGCTACGCTAAAGTTATCAACCTGGATAAAGAAAGCGAACCGGATATCTTCAACGCTATCAAACGTGACGCTCTGTTGGAGAACGTAACAGTAGCTGCTGATGGCAAAATCAATTTCGCTGACAAATCAGTAACAGAAAACACTCGTGTTTCTTATCCTATCTACCACATCGAAAACATCGTTAAACCGGTGTCTAAAGGTCCTCACGCTAAACAAGTTATCTTCTTGTCAGCTGATGCCTTCGGTGTATTGCCTCCGGTATCTATCTTGAACCCGGAACAAGCTCAGTACTACTTCCTGTCTGGATTTACAGCTAAATTGGCTGGTACAGAACGTGGTATCACTGAACCGACTCCGACATTCTCTGCTTGCTTCGGTGCTGCATTCTTATCATTGCACCCAACTAAATATGCAGAAGAATTGGTTAAGAAGATGGAAATGACCGGTGCTAAAGCATACTTGGTTAACACAGGATGGAACGGAAGCGGCAAACGTATTTCTATCAAAGATACTCGTGGTATCATCGACGCTATCCTTGACGGTTCTATCGACAAAGCTCCTACTAAGGTTATTCCTTTCTTCGACTTTGTTGTTCCTACAGAACTTCCGGGTGTTGATCCGAAGATCCTTGATCCTCGTGATACTTACGCTGATCCTGCACAGTGGAATGAAAAAGCAAAAGACCTTGCCGGTCGCTTCATCAAGAACTTCGCTAAGTTCACTGGAAACGAAGCTGGTAAGAAGTTGGTTGCTGCTGGTCCGAAACTCTAATCAGACAAAGTTAACAACTTTAAATAATCGAAAGGCGACTCTGCAAAGGGTCGCCTTTCTTTTTTGTCCTGTACCGCACAAGAACCTACCGGCTAAAAAATCTCTTCTCAATTAACATTGTTAATGCCGCTTGCATATCACTTTCTTCCTATATGCAAACAACAAGTCTTTTGCGCCTAAAAGATTTGTTATCTGTCATCAAAACACTTATTTTAAGACCATGTTAAAACAAGTATTTCAACAACCCAATGCACATTCTTCATCTTGCTGATTTTCAATATGTCAGATAGAAAAGAGCCCTATTCCTGAAAGATATCATCCATTTGTTCTTCAAAGACATAATTATCATTCTGATAAGTACCTCCCGCTTCGAGATCAAAAGAAAATATCAACCGAACGATATAATTCCCCGGTACGGAGACAAAATAAATCATACAAAGAATGAAATTTGCGTAAAGAATGGAATTATTTAATTTCCCAGAATACAATCAGCCCATTGGCAAAATTAACAACCTGATAAACGATATAATAAAAGTAGTGATAAACATTTCAACGGAAAAGTCGGCTAAGTTCTAACTGGACTTATTCTTTGTCCTATATATTGTTTATTCTAAATCAGTTTTCTCAAAACTCCATCTACTACCGATGGAATACGGATTCGCCTCTAAATCCTTATATGGGGCAAAAATAAAACGAATTTTAATAAGAAGCAAGAGATATTAATAAAATATTAAAAAATATAGGTCCGTATTTACTATTTTATTTTTGATATATAGAGTGTCTCTTGTAAAAAAAATGAAAGAATAAATCTTTTTGGGTAGAAACTTTGAATTGATTATTCGCTTATATTATTACTTTTTTCTGTAATATTTTCCGTAAAACTAACCATTTGTCTATTGCATATTTACGCATATCTATCTTTTCATATCACATTTCGTGTGATAATCAACCATATACATTCCTTCTATCCAAGTTCAGTTAGAACTGAGATAGCATTTATACCTATATTGCAAATAAACGAAATATATATACACTATTATAAAACATGACAAAATAATCCAAATGCCCCCTTTAAATAACTAAAATATAATTTTTAAGAAATGCCTATGACAAAGTAAAGACACAAAAAACTAAATGATACGGAGGAACACATTTCCATCTGTACAATCAAATCTTGAAAGAATTAACAAACGAATGTTTAACCGAACAATTTAGTGTATGACAGAAAAAACTAACCTGTTTCCGAGCCTAATCCGGTTTCGAGAAACAAATCGCCTGAAAATGGCAATCGCTGCTTCTATTATGCTATGGTGTGCTACACCTCAGCAAGCGGCAGCCGATACTTACGAAAAACACGAAATCGCCTCCGTACAACAGCAGAAAGTGAAAACGACAGGTACGGTAGTGGACCAGAACGGAGAAGCCATGATCGGTGTATCCGTCAAAGTAAAAGACAATGCTACCATGGGTGCCATTACTGACCTGGAAGGAAAGTTCTCTATCGACACCCCTAAAGGCGCTACACTCGAAATCTCCTACATTGGTTATAAAACCGTTACAGTCAAAGCAGAAGGTACAGCTCTCAACATTACGATGCAAGAGGATGCCGAAGTATTGGATGAAGTTGTTATCGTGGGCTATGGTTCACAGAAAAAAGTGAACGTAACCGGCGCTGTAAGTATGGTAGACTCTAAGGTAATCGAGTCACGTCCAGTCTCTAACGTATCACAGGCTTTGCAAGGTGTAGTTCCGGGTCTGAACTTGACAGTTCCTACTGCCGGTGGCGCATTGGATGCAGGAATGAATATCAGTATCCGTGGTGCGGGTACGATCGGTGACGGATCCAGTTCTTCTCCTTTAATCCTTATCGATGGTATGGAAGGAGATATGAACAGTATTAATCCTAACGATATCGAAAATATTTCTGTATTGAAAGATGCTGCCGCATCTTCTATCTATGGTTCACGTGCCCCGTTTGGTGTTATCCTGATCACTACCAAGAGTGGTAAAGCAGGCCGCACAAGCGTTAATTATAGCACTAATGTCCGTTTCAAATCTCCTATGTCGATGCCGGAAATGATGGACTCATGGAGTTTTGCCAACTATTGGAACGAGGCCGGTATCAACCAGAACGGTAATATCAAGTTCACTCAGGATGTAATGGATAAGATTCTGGCATTCCAGCAGGGAACCTTAACAGGACCGGATGCTGCCGGAATTTCCTGGAAAGACGGTGAGTGGAAGAAATATGCCGGTGCATGGGCCAATACAGACTGGTTTAAAGAACAGTATCACAGTATCGTATCCAATGAGCACAACATATCAGTGAATGGAGGTACAGATAAAGTGACTTATATGGTTTCAGCCGGTTACATGGGCGATAAGGGACTGACTCGCCATGGAGATGACCGCCTGACTCGTTATAACCTTTCAGGTAAAATCAACGCAACACTTTCTAAATATGTGAAGTTAATGTATAACACCAAATTTATTCGTGAGGATTATGACCGTCCCTCTTACCTGACGAGTAATTTCTACCACAATATCGCTCGCCGCTGGCCGACCAATCCGGTAAAAGACGCCAATGGATATTATCTGGATCATAGTGAAATTATTCAGATGGAAGAAGGTGGACGTGATGTGACTCAAAAAGATCAATTCTATCAACAGATTCAGTTGGTTGTTGAACCTTTGAAAGACTGGTTGATCCATGCTGAGGGTAACATGAAGATTGTCAATAATCAGAATCAGTGGGAAGTATTGCCTGTATATTATCACGATGGCGAGGGAAGCCCTGTTGCCATGGCATGGTTCGACGGATATACTCCGGGAATGTCACGTGTCAACCAAAGTTATTGGAAAGACAACAATTATTCTCTAAACCTGTATACTGATTATTTCAAGCAGATCGGTGATCATTACTTTAAAGTGATGGGAGGTTTTAATGCCGAATTGTATAAACGGACAAACTTATCAGGACAGCGTGATGAGTTGATCACTCCGGATGTTCCGACATTGAATACCGGTACTACTGAACAGAAAGCAAATGGTGGTTACTCCCACTGGGCAAATGCCGGTTTCTTTGGTCGTATCAACTATAACTATAAAGAACGTTATTTGTTGGAAATCAATGGTCGCTATGACGGATCTTCCCGTTTCATCGGAGACAAACGTTGGGGCTTCTTCCCATCATTCTCTGCCGGTTGGAATGTTTCTCGCGAACCCTTCTGGAGAGATCTGGAACACATTGTGAATAATTTCAAGATCAGAGGTTCATGGGGTGAATTGGGTAACTGTAACACAACTGCTTTCTATCCTTTCTATCAGACAATGCCTACAGGTGTTGAAAACAGCGGTTGGCTGATCAATGGAAAGAAACCGAATACAGCTTCTGCACCGGGCATTGTGAGTGCTGAAATGACATGGGAAACCGTTCGTTCATGGAATATCGGTTTTGACTTCGGTTTACTCAACAATCGTTTGACGGGTTCATTTGACTATTTCGTTCGTAATACACTTGATATGATTGGTCCGGCTCCACAATTACCGGCAACACTGGGTGCTACGGTTCCTAAGGTAAACAATGCGGATATGAAAGCATGGGGTTTTGAAGTGGAAGTTTCTTGGAGAGACCGTATTAAAGATTTTAATTACGGAGTGAAATTCGTTCTTTCCGATGACCAGAGAAAGGTAACACGCTATCCGAACGAAGAACTGAATAGAAACCAGTGGTATGCAGGAAGAATGGATGGTCTGGTTTGGGGATATGAGACAGTAGGTATTGCCAAGACAGATGCGGAAATGGAAGCACACCTGGCTTCATTACCCAATGGAGGACAAAGCCAGCTAGGTAGTAAGTGGGCTGCCGGTGACATCATGTACAAAGACCTGAACGGAGATGGTAAAATTTCTTCGGGAGACGGTACTTTGAATGATCTCGGCGACTTGAAGGTGGTAGCCAATACTCAATTACGATTTAAATATGGTTTGACACTAGATGCATCCTGGAAAGGTTTCGATTTCAGTGCTTTCTTCCAAGGAGTAGGCAAGCGTGATGTTGTTGTCGGAGGACCGTATTTCTGGGGAGCTAACGGACAAGGAATGTGGCAGGCTGCTGCTTTCAAAGACCACATGGATTATTTCCGTCCGGAAGATACAGAAAGTGTATTTGGACCGAATGTAGATGCCTATTATCCGAGAGTCATCTTTGGCGGTGGCAGCAGTGAAGGTGGAAAGAATACTCTGACACAGTCACGTTACGTACAGAACGGTGCTTATATTCGTTTGAAGAACTTACAACTGGGTTATACTTTACCAAGCACTATCACAAAGAAATTTGCTGTAAATTCACTTCGTGTATATGTTTCGGGAGATAACTTATGGACAGGTACAAAGATGAGGGTATTCGACCCTGAAGTACTGGGTAGCACCGGTGATGCAGGAAAAGCATATCCTTTGGCAAGAGTGTGGTCTGTTGGTCTTAACGTAAACTTTTAATTGATACTTTTTATGAAAATAACATTCAAATATATAACTCTATCTCTGTTGGCCGGAGCGTCTTTACTGACCTCTTGCGAAGATTTTCTGGACAGAGAGCCGTTGGATTCGGTTACTCCGGATACATATCTTAAGAATGAAAGTCAATTGGCTGCCTATGCTATCAATGCATACAGTTTCAATATTCATAGTGGATATAATGGAGGTCCGATCGTATCAGACAATGGCACTGACAATCAAGCTACTGCATCACCCAATACGACTTATTGGGAACCGGGACAGTGGCGTGTAGGTACTTATGACGCATGGGGATTCGGCACTATCCGTAACCTGAACTATTTCCTGGAAATCGTGATCCCGCGTTGGGAAGCAGGAGAAATCGAAGGTGTTGAAAAGAACATTAAACAATATATCGGCGAGATATATTTCCTCAGAGCATGGGAGTATTTCAGCAAGCTACAGAATCTTGGAGACTTCCCTATCCTCACTAAGGTATTATCTGATAAGAAAGAAGATCTTATCGAAGCAAGTAAGCGTCGCCCGCGCAACGAAGTGGCACGTTTCATCCTTAGCGACCTGGATAAGGCTGCCGAACTGATGACTAACAGCCCCGTAGGTGGAAAAAATCGCCTGACACGTAACGCAGCATTACTGGTGAAGTCAAGAGTTGCTTTATCTGAAGCTACCTGGTTGAAATATCATAGAGGTACCGGACGTGTGCCGGGTGACGATACGTGGCCGGGAAAACAAAAAGATTACTTGAAGGACTTTACCATTAACGTCAATCAAGAAATTGACTTCTTCTTAACAGAAGCCATGGCTGCTGCCAAAGAAGTAGGAGATCAGATCACATTGACTGTGAACAGTAAAGAGGTGAATCCTACCTCTTCAGCTTCGGGATGGAATCCGTTCTTTGAAATGTATAATTCTAAAAATCTGGAAGATCTGTCAGAAGTTGTATTCTGGAAAGCTTATGATAAAGCACTCAGTGTAAACCACAATGCTACTTATTACACTTCTCGTGGAGGTGGTAATTATGGTTTTACAAAGGGATATGTCAAGACGTTCCTGATGGAGAACGGTCTGCCATGGTATGCTTCGAACAGCCAATATCAAGGAGATGACCATATCTATAAAGAATTTCAGAACAGAGACTACCGTTTGAGACTGTTCTCGGCTTCGGAGTTGGATAGACTGCAAATGAAACAAGAGCCGGTAGAGAGCGATCCGACGACATGGAACGTACCTAAGATCCTGGAATTACCGGAAGGAAGAAACGTAACCGGTTATCACATCCGTAAAGCCATGTCATACGAAATAGCTCAGGGAAGCGGTGGTGATACTCACTTCTTGTCTGATTACGGCTGTGTTGTATTCCGTGGTGTAGAAGCTATGTTGAATTACATGGAAGCTTGTTACGAAAAGAACAGCAACCTGGATGCTACCGCAGAAAGTTACTGGAAAGCAATTCGTACACGTGCAGGTGTAGATCCGGATTTCAACAAAACAATTGCTGCTACTGATTATACTAAAGAAGATGACTGGGCTATTTATTCAGCAGGTCAGCCGGTAGATAAAACATTGTATAATATCCGTCGTGAACGTAGATGTGAGTTCATTGCAGATGGCATGCGAATGTGGGATTTGAAACGTTGGCGTGCGCTCGACCAAGTGAAGAATTATGTTATCGAAGGATTCAACCTGTGGGGAGGCGGTGCTGCTGAACTTTATAAAGACGATAAAGGTGAAAGTCGGTTGATTACAACCGGCGATCAAGCAAATGTTTCAAGTCAGGCTGCAAGCGGCAATAACTTGTGCCCTTACAGAATGACAGAAAAAAACAATACAATGTATAATGGATATACATGGACACCGGCTTGCTACTTGTATCCAATCGTATTCAGTGATTTCATGCTTTCATCTCCTGATGGTGATGTGAACAACTCACCTATTTATCAGAATCCGGGATGGCCTATTGAGGATGGTGCTTCAGCATTGGAATTACCGAATTAAGGATAAAGAAAAACCTAACATTTTTCAATAGGTTATTTTCAATAAGCGATTTATCGCTACTACGTGAGGCCTGTAAAAGGAAATCGAATCCTAAGGTCTCACTAAGCTAAAAAATCTTACCCAAGTTTACGCAGTTCAGCGTATTCTTGGGTAAGTTGTTTTTAAATGGTATTAAGTGCCATTTGGGTTATTCCTTATTATAGCTTTTATCAGAGACAAGAATGGGATGGTAAAATATGGTGTATCGGAAACACTATAAAGTCACACCGTTCAGCTCCACTTTCAGTTACATTCAAGTGCATGACCGGTGACTCCATCAATCTAATATTTCTATTTTTATATTTCTTCCTTGGAGAGGGTATGGGGGAATCCGATTGTGTTTCCGTGCCTTTTCAAATTATTAGCAAAATAGCTTGTGATTTTTTCCAAGTTCTTTCAGTACTTAGGAATTATACGAAAAGACAACAGATAGCTCTTAGGACCAGTTAACCATTGCATTTGCAATTATTAGTATTTATTATGGGGTCAAAGATAATAAGAAGTTAATATCCCCGCAACTTTTTACTATATTTTTTTATACCAACATAATTTATATAATAAAGATTTAATAGAATTAAGATTTTTATTTATCCGGTTAGCACTGAGATGGCAGAAGAAACATGCGGATAGCGTTCACAACTCCTCCCATAAACAATAATCAACTATATTTCAGATGCATATATAAGTAAAAGGTAGAAAATAGGTATTATACCTCCCACTCAGAAGCATTAAAATATTCGACCAAGCATCTTCACCGTTTTACACTCCGTTTAGTACACCATTAATAATCAATCTAATACAGATGGTAAAAGTACTGAAAGAACCTATCTCATGTAGCTCTATTTTTTCCAGATAACAATCAGCATAGTTCAGCAAGGTTATTGAACAGACTTAATATTATAAACCAAAAGCTAATGCCTATGAGAACCTGAAAAAATCCCCTCAAACCGATGTAGATTAGACAGTCTGATCTATATCCTCCAAATCACATTTTATGTTTAACCGAATAATTTAATGTATGACAAAAAGAACTTGCCAATTTCCGAAGCACACATGCCTTCGAGAAATCAACTTTTTGAAGATAGCAGGTATCAGTCTCCTGCTATTCTGCACGACATCACAAATTGCCGTAGCAGACAGTTATGAAAAAAATGCTGTCACAGCCACACAGCAGAGTAAAACAGAGAAAATAACAGGTAAAATAGTCGATGAGAGCGGAGAGGCCATCATCGGTGCCTCGGTAAAAGTACAAGGAAGCACTATCGGTACCATCACCAATATGGAAGGAGAGTTTATGATACCGAATGTCCCCAACAAGGCCGTACTCGAAATCAGCTACATCGGATACAAGCCCTTAGAAGTCGCTGTCGGAAAATCCAAAGATTTACGCATCACGATGGAAGAAGACACTAAAACGCTGGATGAAGTCATCGTAGTAGGTTACGGTACGACTTCTAAACGTAAAACAACCGCCGCCATTGCCAGTGTCAATACAGAAGACATTATCAAAGCACCGACGGCAAACATCACCCAAAGCCTGGCAGGACGTGCTCCCGGTCTGTTGGTCACAACCAGCGGAGGCGGTCTGAATAACTTTTCCAGTGTCTCTATCCGTGGAGGGGGCACTCCGCTTTATGTAATAGACGATGTGATTTCCGAAGAGCGGGATTTCCGCAATCTGAATGCTGAAGACATCGATCAGATCACAATCCTGAAGGACGCCGCTTCTACCGCCGTTTACGGAGCACGTGCTGCCAACGGTATCGTAATGATAGTAACCAAGCAAGGCAAAGCAGGGAAAATGAGCGTCAATTATAACTTTAACTATAACTGGAGCCAACCTGCCAATATGCCCAATAAGCTGGATGCCCACGATGCAGCCTTCTACAAGAACATGAGTATGACCAATGACGGATTGGCACCGGCCTATACGGACGATGAACTGGAACTGTTCCGCAACGGATCAGATCCACGCAGATATCCTAATACGGACTGGCAAAAACTCTGTTTGAAGAACTTCGCACCGGAAATGCAACATACCCTGACTGTCACCGGTGGTAGCGAAAAGATAAAAGCATATACCTCTTTGGGGTTCTACGATCAGAAGTCACTCTATAAGTTCGATGTAAACAGTTTCAAACGCTACAACTTCCGCACAAATATCGTAGCAGATTTCAAAGAAATAGGTTTGAAAGTAACTTCCAGTATCGAAGCTTACAAAACGGACTTAAGATCGCCTAATGCCAAATCGGGAGACAGCTATTATCACACCTGGGGACACATCCAGAATAAAGCCCCCTGGGAAATAGCATACAATCCGAACGGACAAATATTCAACACACCGGATAACCCATTGATGGAGATCTCCCCCGACGCCGGATACACTAAAAACGAAAACCTCAGTGCCATAGCAAACCTCGCACTGGAGTGGAGCGTACCTTATGTACCGGGCCTACGATTGAAAGCACTGGGTAACTACCGCATCAACAACGACAAGTCAAAAAGTTGGAAAAAATCACCTTTAGCATACGATTGGGATGGCAACCCCAACGATCCCGGCAAACCTTCACTGAGCAAGTCTTATTCAAACTGGTCATCGTACACCGTACAAGGCTTTGCCAATTATGACCGTACTTTCAATCAGGTACACACAATCAGCGCCACAGCCGGTATCGAAGCCTATAAACTCTTTAAAGACGATGCCTCATTATCCCGCGAAGAATATTTGCTGGACGTAGACCAGATCGGTGCAGGTCCTGTATCTACAGCCAAAAACAGTTCTTCGGAAGGTGAAGAAGCGCGTGCCGGTGTAGTAGCCCGACTGAAATATGACTATGCCAGCAAATATGTGGCCGAGGCCAGCCTCCGTTACGACGGTAGCGACAATTTCCCGCGAGGTAAACGCTGGGGAACATTCTATGCCGGCTCTCTTGCATGGGTCATTTCGGAAGAAAGCTTCTGGCAGACATTAAAAGACCGTCATATCTTCGACCAGTTCAAGGTAAGAGCTTCTTATGGCGAGATCGGTTCAGACGCCATCGGACGCTATGCTTACCTGCAATCATACGGACTGAACGACCGTGGCTACCTGCTTAACGGAAGTTGGTATCCGGGATTTTCCGAAGGTGCCTTGGTCAGCAAAGACATTACCTGGTATACTACCTGCGACTTTAACATCGGATTCGATTTCGGATCGCTCAACAACCGTCTTTCGGGTTCTGTAGACTATTTCCGCAAGAGCACCAAAGGTTATCTGACCTCTCCGTCGGCAGTAGCTTATACCGACCCGTTGGGCATCGCATTACCCCAAGTAAAGTCAAATGGCGAGTTCATCCGCCAAGGTGCCGAGTTCATCCTGCAATGGAAAGAGAAAAGAGGTGATTTTGAATACACACTTTCGGGCAATTTCACCTACTTCGACCAATACTGGAACATCAATCCGAACGAAGCGGAAACCGATACCAAGAACCCATACAAACGTACTACACAAGCCAAAGGATATTGGGGTATCGGATACGACTGCCTGGGTTATTATCAGAATCAGGAAGATATCATGAACTCACCCAAACGTCAGAGTTCCGTCAACTTAGGTGCAGGCGACCTGAAATACAATGACTTCAACGGCGACGGTATCATTGACGGTTCCGACCAGCACCGCATCGGCAAAAACAGTATGCCCCGCGGCCAATACGGCTTCAGTGCCGACTTGAACTACAAAGGCTGGTTCATGAACATGCTGTGGCAGGGAGCTACTCCGGCCGACCTTTATATGGGCGGTATGATTCAGGGAAGCCAAAGCGGCAGCGGTTATCCTCCTGTTATCTATGACTTCCAGACCGACGTATGGACTCCGAATAATACGGGAGCCCGCTATCCACGTTTGAGAAGTACGGCAAGCTACAACGGCAGTAACAACTACGGCAGCTCAGACTTCTGGCTGATCAACACAGGCTATCTTCGCCTGAAGACATTATCCATCGGCTACGACTTCAAACATAAACTACTCAAAAGAGTGGCATGGATGAATAAATGCAACGTTTCTCTGAATGGTTATAACTTACTGACTTTCAGCAAAGCGAATAAGTTCGACATCGACCCGGAAATCGGCGACGGCAACCTCTACACCTATCCGGTTTCAAGAGTATACTCCATCAGTGTCAACGTAGGATTCTAAATAGTATGAACTTAAAAAGAAGACAATATATGAAATTCATAAAATACATCACTCCTGCGCTCTTTTGCGCAGCACTGACACTCCAGAGCTGTGAACACTTCCTGGATACGAAGCCTATGGAATCTTATTCGGAAGACCTCGTCTGGAGCCTAAAATCGACAGCGGACGCTTTTGTATTGCAAACCTACAACAATGTCCTCCCCTTCTATCACGATATCCGCACGGAGGAGCAATGGACCTTGAATTCGGTCATGCGCCAGAACTGCCCGAATGAAGCCAGAGATCTTATGAACCGTGACTGGTCATGGGGATTCAACCAGTTCGGCACCATCCGCCGATGTAACCTGATCATCGAAAAATCGCAAGCATCTACAGGTTTGTCCGATGCAGATAAAAAAGCATTGGTAGCCGAAGGAAAGATGCTGCGTGCAATGACCTATTATTATATTGCCAAGCATTGCGGACGTGTGATCTGGGTAGACCATGTATTGGCTGAAACGGATGAATTCAACTTACCGCTCACAGAATCTATCGACAAAACGTACGACCTGATCCTAAAAGATATAGATGATGCCATCGCAGGACTGCCCGAAACCTCCCTGCAAGGGCGTATCAATGCCAATGCAGCCCGTGCGCTGAAATCAGAAGTATGCCTGACAGCTGCTGCCTACAGCACAGACGACACCCGCAAGAAGTCACTCTTCGAACAGGCCGTAGCTGCAGTAGACGGTATACAAGGATACACACTGGACAGCAATTACGGCAGTATGTTCAACCAGGATGGTGCCAGGACATCTCCCGAAATCATTCTGGCACAATATTACAGCAAGGATAACACCAACGGTGCAGGTACACTTATGCAGGAGATGCTTCCCAACCAGAGCAACAAACGCCTGGAAGACTACGGAGGACGTCCGTTCTTCAATCAGGACCTGGTGTTTGAATGCTGGCTGGAACACTCACCTTCCCAGAATCTGGTGGACGATTATTTAGTAATAGACCAGATTACCAACCAAGGAGTGAAATGGAATGAGTCGACCCAGTTCGTGAACAACACGACACCATTATCCAATGCCGACGTAGCCGACATGGCTGTAGATGACAAGGAGCTGGATGACAACAGCCTGGCATATCAGACAAACAGCAACGCTCCGGACGTGCAGATCAATGACTTTATGTACAAGAACCGTGACCAACGCTTCTATCACTCCATCCAGTATGATTCGTGCATGTTCTACAATGAGCTGATCACTCTTCATAAGGGTGGAAACCTGCATAGGACAGCCGTAGACGGTAAGACACCGGGCAACGGATACATCCCCATAACGAACTACATCTGGCGCAAATATATCTATGTCAATGCCGAACGCATCTTCTGGAACAATCCGACCGACTACCATTATGTCATCTTCCGCTACGGACGCGCATTGTTGAATAAGGCCGAAGCCTTGCTCGGACTTGCCCAATACGATGCCTCCAAAGTGAGCAGTGCGGTAGCCACATTCAACCGGACACGTACCACTCACGGCAATCTGCCTCCTTCCATCGCCACTTCACTGGCCGACGCATGGCACGATTATAAGATTGAACGTCACGTAGATCTGGCTCTGGAAGGCGATTACTACTGGAGTCTGTTACGCTGGGGCATGTACGGCGGCGAAGCCAATCACGGGAAACCCGCAGGAGACATCATTCCGGAATTGAGTTCACCGGCCACCTTTGTTGAGATCAGCCAAGACAGACATCGCATGTTTGTAGGTACTGTAGGATATACCAATGCCGACCGTACATTCTCCAAGAAACGCTACCTGTTCCCGATCACACAAAGCATCATCAATGCCAACTCCGCCATCAATGACAGCGACCAGAACCCGGGATGGTAAACCTAACAGTTCATTCATTAAATAAATTAAGAAGAAAATAATATGAAGAGAATCAAATTATCAGATACTAAATGGTTTATGTTACTGCTGCTGATGTGTGTCCCCATCATCAGTTCTTGCAGTAAAGAAGATCTGCCCGCCTACGAAGAGGCGGAAATAACCAAAGTAGGTGCTTATCACCGCTTCTACTCCGGTGATAAGGATGCCATCACGGGAGAAAACATTGTAGCCGAAAAAGAGCTGGACCGTACAAACAATATCGACTCGGAGCACGGTGTAGCCACTGCCGTATTTACAATTCCTGCCGCAGGGGGCAAATTCACAGAGGCCGAACGCGCTAAAGTGTCATTGAGTAACCTCGTGGTTTACGTCAATGTATCTACCGCCGCCCGCGTCACCCCATTGGACGGTTCACCCAAATTCGGTGTTCCTGCCGATTGGACCCGAGAGCATAAATACAGCGTAATGGCTGCCGACGGTACAAAGAAAATCTGGACAGTGAAAGTTACTCTGAATAAATAAGTCCCCACTCGATTATGACTCGTAGAAGTCACAGATTCAATAGGTAAGTATTGCTTAATTATCAGATGTTCTCTGAAGCCGTCGGGTAAACATATTTATGGAAATAAATAGTAACCCGGCGGCTTCTATTTAGCCTCAAGTGATCCACTAATACAAAAAAATCATATACCTTTGGATACCCAATTCATCTTATTCAATAATACATTTAAAGCAAGAGACTACATACCATGAAAAAGTATCTGCACATCCTATCCGCCTGCTTTTTATTTTACGCTGCCGCCCATGCACAGCAGAAAGATACTGTCTACGTCACCGACTTCGGAGCAGTCCCCTACTCGTACGAGAACTGTGTTACACAAATACAGGCTGCCATCGACGAATGTAAACGCACGGGAGCCAAAGTGCTATCGCTGCCCGAAGGCCGCTATGACATCTGGCCCGAAGGAGCCATCCGCAAAGAATACTACATATCGAATACATCCACCGAACAGGAATGTCCCTCAAAAGTAAAGACCGTGGGACTGATGCTCCATGAAATCGATGACCTGACCATCGAAGGAAACGGAGCCACCCTGATGTATCATGGGAAAATGACGACCATCGCCCTGGAACATTGCAACGGGGTGAGAATAAACAACCTGCACATCGACTTTGAACGTCCTGCAGGATCTGAGATTCAATACCGGAAAGTGACCGGAGGAGAAACAGAAGTAACCCTGCACCGCGATACGCGTTATGAGATTGTGAACGGAAAGATCCGGCTGTATGGCGAGGGATGGCGTTCCAACAGGAATCACTGCATCGAGTACGACCCGAATACGGAATCTTTCACCTACAGCCAGGGGTGGAATACACTGTCGGCATCCGATGCCAGAGAGATTGCTCCGGGCATCGTCCGCTTCAATACCCCGGCGGAATTTATGCCCAAAGCAGGAAACACACTGACCGTCCGCGATATTATCCGCGACCAGGTGGGGCTTTTCATTCTTGAAAGCAAAAACATCACGCTGAGCAGGCTACAGATGCACTACATGCACGGGTTGGGCATCGTCAGCCAGTATACCGAAAACATAACGATGGACCGAGTCAAGTGTGCTCCCCGCCCCGATAGCGGCAGGTTATTGGCAGCCTCAGCGGATATGATGCACTTTTCGGGATGTAAAGGAAAAGTAATCATAGACAGTTGTTATTTTGCCGGAGCACAAGACGATCCGGTCAATGTGCACGGAACCAACCTGCGCGCCCTTGAGATAATAGATGCGCAAACCCTGAAGTTACGCTTCATGCACGGACAGAGCTATGGATTCAACGCTTACTTCAAGGGAGATACCGTCGCCTTTGTCCGGGCAGCCACCATGGAACGCTTTGCCTCGGCAACGGTCAGGGACGTAAGGCGAATATCGGACAGAATAGTGGAAGTACGTTTCGACCGGGACATTCCGACAAGCCTGGAGCTCAATCACGATTGCGTAGAGAACATGACCTGTACCCCCGAAGTGGAAATACGTAACTGCTACTTCACACGAACCAGTACAAGAGGAACTCTGGTCACCACTCCAAGAAAGGTGGTGATAGAGAACAATACGTATTACAAAACGGGCATGAGCGCCATACTGATTGAGGCCGACGCCGAAGGCTGGTACGAATCGGGACCTGTCAAAGATGTATTGATCAAAGGCAATACCTTTATAGACTGTGCCTATAATGGAGGCCCCGGCCATGCTGTGATCGCCATACATCCTTCCAACAAAATCATCGATGCCGAACGCCCGGTACACCAGAACATCCGCATAGAGGATAACACGTTCAGAACATTCGACTACCCGGTGCTCTACGCCAAGAGTACGGCAGGACTCTTGTTCAGGAACAACACCATCGTCCGCACGGAAACTTTTCCTGCCGCATCCGGCAATCCGTACGTTTTCTATCTGAACGGCTGCAAGAAGGCAGTGATAGAAGGCACCGTATTCGAAGGAGAGACTCCCCGGCAGAGTATAAAAACAGAGAATATGAAAAGAAAAGACCTGAAAACAACGATCAAATAATCCCTTACGCTTATGAAAAAGCCTTCATCAACTCCTTCTCCCCGCCTGGCCTCACTGGACATCCTGCGCGGTTTCGACCTTTTCCTGCTGGTCTTCTTCCAGCCGGTATTGTGGACATTGGCACATCAGCTCAACCTCCCATGGCTGAACAGTATTCTTTTCCAGTTCGATCATGAAGTATGGGAAGGGTTCCGTTTCTGGGATCTGGTAATGCCTCTTTTCCTCTTCATGACAGGAGCCTCCATGCCGTTCTCGTTCTCCAAGTTTAAAGACAATCCGGACAAAGGACCCGTTTACCGCAAAATCATCAAACGCTTCATCCTTCTGTTCATCTTCGGAATGATTGTACAGGGCAATCTGCTGGGCCTCGACCCGAAACATCTGTACTTATACTCCAACACCCTTCAAGCCATTGCCACAGGCTATCTGATTGCCGCCATCATACAGTTGCATTGCAACTTCCGCTGGCAGCTGATCGTCACAGCCCTGCTATTACTGATCTACTGGATACCGATGACCTTCCTGGGCGACTTCACTCCGGAAGGAAACTTTGCCGAGAAGGTGGACAGGCTGGTACTGGGGCATTTCCGCGACGGAGTGTTCTGGAATGAAGACGGCAGTTGGAGCTTCTCTGCTCACTACAACTACACCTGGATCTGGAGCAGCCTCACTTTCGGGGCTACCGTGATGCTGGGAGCTTTTGCCGGAAAGATAATGAAAGCAGGCAAGGATAATCACCGGAAAGTGGTACAGACCTTGCTGATAATCGGCATATCCCTGATAGCCTTCTCGCTGATATGGAGCCTGCAAATGCCCATCATCAAACGGTTGTGGACAAGCAGCATGACGCTTTTTTCCGGCGGACTTTGCTTCCTGCTGATGGGTGCCTTCTACTACCGGATAGACTACAAAGGACACAGCCGCGGGCTGAACTGGTTGAAAATATACGGCATGAACTCCATTACGGCTTATATCTTGGGAGAGGTCATTAACTTCCGTTGCATAGCAGCATCCGTCAGTTACGGACTGGAGCAATACCTGGGTGGTTATTATCAGGTGTGGTTAAGCTTTGCCAACTATCTGATTGTATTCCTTATCTTACGGATCATGTACAGGCAGAAGATATTCCTGAAGATCTGAGTGGAAAGATCGGAAGTGTCAGCCATCTGCAGAATCATAGCGCAAAAAGAAACCGAATAGCACTTTTCGCTAACAGAGCTCCTATTCGTTTCGGATGCTTCAGGAGAAAAAAAGGGCCGAACGGCAGCTTTCGGCAGTGAAAAGCCGGGCTCCGGGGGTAAAAGAGCCTTGCTTTTCGGAAAAAGAAGCAAGTATTTACTCCGAAAGGAGTAAGCATTTACCCGGAAAGAAGTAAGCATTTTCCTAAAATGTCCTTATGTTCCGGAAATATCTCCTATTGTTGTCCGGAATATCTCCTATTGCTATCCGAAACGGGTCTTGGCGGAAGAATTTTTCCTCCCGTTGACCATTGCAGACAAAGCGTTGTACACTGACAGAAAAGCAGGAAGGAGACCGGGAAAGGAACCATTTACCGGCAGAAGCGTCATTCCACCTTCAAAGTAAAAGCAAACAAGCCCAAAGACGGGAAATGTGATATCGGACTTTACACGCAGGGCGCGTTTTTTTCGCCCGGACTGCCAGTCGGTCCGAAAGAAACGATTCTGAGGAGGTCCGATAATCAAAGTGACACTTTGCTCACGGGAGATCCCGGGAAGGGGAACACGCATAATAAAATAGAACGTTTAACAGATATTTTTTATAAGTATGAGACTACATGTACTATCACTCACATGCCTGCTGCTTACAGTAGGAGGCACAGGGCCGGTCGCAGCCCAAAAGCCACAAAACTATCCGTACGGTGTTCCTTCCGAACCCTGGGAGGAATCTTTCGGAAATCATCGGGCGGTACTGCAAATAGAGAAGCCGGCACAAATCGCGAACCTCGACTTCCAATGGCGGCGTCCGGACAAAGATGCAGGACACAGACGATTTCTTATCATCCACGCTGCAACGGGAGATACCATCCGGAATATCCGCCGGATAGAGGTGAACGACGAACACTGCCGTTTGCAGTTCGGTCCGGTGGAACAAAAAGGCACTTACTACTTCTACTACCTCCCCTACCAAGTGCAAAAGGGATACGGATTCTACAGTGGCGGATACCTTCCGAAAGAAAACGAACCGGATGCAGCCTGGCAGGCTCAAGGCGGGTCAACCCTGAAAAGCACTCGGGCCAAAGTGGTCAGAGTAGAGTCGCGGCAGGCTTTCGACAGTTTTTACCCGATGGAAGTTGCCGCAACGGCCCGGGAGAAAGAGAACTACATCAACCGGCACAAAGCCTCCCTCTACCTCTTTGCCGAAGATCGCAGGTTCCCCATCCGGATGCGCAGCAACCTCCCCACCAAATGGCTGGCAGACAAACAGGGAAAACTGTTTCGGGGAGAAGCAGCCCCCAATGAATACTATACTTTCCAGATCGGGCTTTGGGCAGCCGTGAACCAAGCAGACAAGATTGCTTACCGGGCTTCTTCCCTGAAGTGCGGCCGGGAAATAATACCGGCAACGGCCATTACCTGTTTTAATGTCGAAGGTACCGATCCTTACGGAAAAGCGTTCAAAAAAGAAGTAAACGTCCCCAAAGGAGAGGTACAGGCTCTCTGGTTCGGAATAGATATACCCGACGGGCAGAAGGAAGGCATCTATACAGGCACCATCACCCTCAGCGATGCCGACGGAGCACAAAGCTCGATCCCCTTGAGTATACGGATTGCGGGAAAGGCATTGCCCGACAGAGGTGACAGTGAATTATGGAGATGCAGCCGCCTGAGATGGCTTAACTCGACATTGGGCATAGCCGATACACCTACCGCACCCTACACAGCCATGACTGTGAACGAGAACCGTATCGGTTGTCTCGGGCGCAGCATAACGATAGACGAAGGCACAGGACTGCCCGCACAAATCCGTTCATGGAACAACGACGTGCTGAGCAGTCCCATAGAGTTTGTCATCCAAACCGCCGGTGGAGTGAAAAGCCTGAAAGCTGTCCCCGAACTGACGGAGCGGACAGAAGGCCATGTAGCAGGCAACTGGAAAGCCGAAGACGAAGATATGACAGTCAGCTGCAAAGCAATCATGGAGTTCGACGGATGGATAAACTACATATATACCATCACCCCAAAAAAGCAGATACAGGTGAAAGACGTCCGTCTGGTATTGCCGGTCAGGAATGAAATAGGAACTTATTTTCTGGGCATGGGGCTTCCGGGGCAACCTACTCCTCAACAGTATGACGGTAAATGGGATGCCCCCGAGAAAACGGTGAACAACTTCGGAGTGTCCATCCCCACCTCCAAAGAGCAACAATGGCTGTGGCCGTTCGACAGTTTCTGGATCGGGAACGAGCATGCAGGTATCCACTGCGAATTCAGGGGAAGCACCTACAGCGGTCCGCTATTGAATCTGTACCGTCCGGCCTATCCGGAAAGCTGGTTCAACGGGGGTAAAGGCGGATTCGCCATACGGAAAGAGGCAGACGGAGTGAAAGCTGTGGCATACAGCGGAGAGCGCATGCTCGAAGCGGGCAGTTCCATTACATTTGATTTTGCCATGATCATCACTCCGGTGAAAATGCTGGATATGAAAAGCCAATTTACAGACCGCTATTACCACAATGGCCCCAAACCCACACCTTCACAAGCCGACATCGAAGCAGGAGTACGCATCATCAATGTCCATCAAGGCAATGACTACAATCCGTTTATCAACTACCCCTTCCTGACGGTAGACAAAATGAAAAAGTTCACCAAAGAGTGGCATGCCCGGGGATGTAAAATAAAGATATACTATACGCTGCGCGAACTGAGTAATGCCACCGCCGAGATATGGGCCATCCGCAGCCTAGGAAACGAAATCCTGAGAGGCGGAAACGGCGGGGGATTCCCATGGTGCCGCGAGCACTTCGTGACGAACTACACACCGCAATGGTACGAACACTTTGACAATGCTGACAAGCAGGGTATCACTGCCGATGCATCTATCCTGACAGCCGAAGGAGACTCCCGATGGTACAACTATTATATAGAAGGATTGCGCTGGATGGTGCAGAACATGGACATCGACGGTATCTATCTGGACGACGTTTCCTTCGACCGCCGTATCCTGAAACGAATGCGCCGGGCTATGGAAAGCGTTAAGCCAGGATGCCTCATCGATTTACACTCGAATACGGGATTCTCAAGGGGACCCGCCAATCAATATACGGAGTTTTTCCCGTATGTAGATAAGCTGTGGTTCGGCGAAAGCTTCCTTTATGATAAAATGACACCGGCCAACTGGCTGGTCGAGTCATCGGGCATTCCTTTCGGACTGAGTGGCGACATGCTGTACAGAGGTGGGAACGCATGGTTGGGGATGCAATATGGAATGACCGTCCGTTATCCATGGTACACCGAAGGAGTCAACTGCGATCCGCGCCAGGTATGGAAGATATGGGATTCATTCGGCATTGCGGAAGCCACCATGCTCGGGTTCTGGGAAGAACATCCGGCTGTAAGCACATCGGACGAAGCTGTCAAAGTCACTGTCTATCGCAAACCGGAGAAAGTACTGCTGTCTTTAGGTAATTATTCGGATGAAGTGAAAACCGTAAAACTGAATATAGACTGGAAACAGATCGGCCTGAACCCACAAAAGGCAAAGCTGACAGCACCCGAAATACCGGACATGCAACAGGCGCATGAATGGAATGTAGACACACCGATAGTGACAGCCCCCCGGAAAGGTTGGATAATTTATCTTACCTCCGAGTAAACGTCACATAGTCTGCACAAGATTCAAGGTTTTTCTTTATCTTTGTGCAGACTATGACAAACCAATACTAACTCTAATAACACCCAAACATGAAGAAACTTTATTCACTTCTCCTCACCGCCCTGTTTGCCTTGCCGGCGGCGCATGTCCATGCCACCGACTACACGCAAGGGCTCTCCATCTGGTTCGACACACCGAATACACTACAAGGCAGAGCCATCTGGTATGGCAGCCGCCCCGATCTCTGGAAAGGAGAAAGCAAACCGGAGAGCGCAGGAGACACTGCCCGGAACCCCGATGCCAACTGGGAGTCGCAATCATTGCCCATTGGAAACGGAAGCATCGGAGCCAACATCATGGGCTCGATAGAAGCGGAACGCATCACCTTCAACGAGAAAACTCTCTGGAGAGGAGGACCTAATACTTCGAGAGGAGCCGATGCCTACTGGAATGTAAACAAACAGTCGGCACATGTACTGAAAGAAATACGCCAGGCCTTTACCGACGGAGACCAGAAAAAGGCCGAAATGCTGACACGCAAGAACTTTAACAGCGAAGTGCCTTATGAGTCGAACCGAGAAAAACCTTTCCGTTTTGGTAACTTCACCACAATGGGAGAGTTTTATATAGAAACCGGACTCAGTACAGTGAACATGAGTGACTATAAACGTATTCTCTCTTTGGATTCGGCATTGGCCGTTGTACAATTCAAGAAAGATGATGTAGCCTACGAACGCGATTACTTCATTTCCTATCCTGCCAACGTGATGGCAATCCGCTTCAAAGCCGACCGGCCGGGCAAGCAGAACCTTACTTTCAGTTACTCCCCCAATCCGGTATCGACAGGAAGCATGTCGGCAGACGGTGCCAACGGCCTCGCATACACTGCCCACCTCGACAATAACGGCATGCAATATGTAGTGCGCATTCATGCCATTGCCAAAGGCGGAACACTATCGAACGCAAATGGAAAAATCACCGTAAAAGACGCTGACGAAGTAGTATTCCTTGTCACTGCGGATACCGATTATAAGATCAATTTCGACCCGGACTTCAAAGACCCTAAAGCATATGTGGGAGTAAATCCTGCCGAAACCACCCGTCAATGGATGGACAATGCCATAGCCATGGGATATGATGTACTCTTCAAACAGCATTACGACGACTACGCCGCTCTGTTCAACCGGGTAAAACTACAACTGAACCCGGACGCACAAAGCGCCAACCTGCCCACCGGCAAACGCTTGCAAAACTACCGGAAAGGGCAACCGGACTTTTATCTGGAAGAACTCTATTATCAGTTCGGACGTTATCTGCTCATAGCCAGCTCAAGACCGGGTAACATGCCTGCCAACCTGCAAGGCATCTGGCACAACAACGTAGACGGTCCGTGGAGAGTGGACTACCATAACAACATCAACATACAGATGAACTACTGGCCGGCTTGCTCGACCAACCTCTACGAATGTACATTGCCGCTGATCGACTTTATCCGTACGCTGGTAAAACCGGGACAGAAAACAGCGCAGGCTTACTTCGGAACAAGAGGATGGACAGCATCGATCTCAGCCAATATCTTTGGATTCACCACGCCGCTTGAAAGTGAAGAGATGGCCTGGAACTTCAATCCAATGGCAGGCCCCTGGTTGGCAACGCATGTCTGGGAGTATTATGATTACACCCGCGACAAGAAATTCCTGAAAGAGACCGGATACGACCTGATCAAAAGCAGCGCCCTGTTTGCCACAGACTTTTTATGGCGCAAACCGGATGGAACTTACACCGCAGCTCCGTCTACCTCACCCGAACACGGACCGATTGACGAAGGAACCACTTTCGTTCACGCCGTAATCCGCGAAATTCTGCAGGATGCCATTGAAGCAAGCAAAGTACTCGGAGTGGACAGCAAGGAACGTAAACAATGGCAAGAAGTGCTGACACATCTGGCTCCCTACAAAGTGGGCCGCTACGGTCAGCTGATGGAATGGTCGAAAGACATCGATGACCCGAAAGACAAGCACCGCCACGTCAACCACCTCTTCGGACTGCACCCGGGACATACGCTCTCACCCATCACCACACCCGACCTTGCCAAAGCTGCCAGAGTGGTACTTGAGCATCGCGGCGACGGAGCAACCGGATGGAGTATGGGATGGAAACTTAACCAATGGGCACGTCTGCAAGACGGTAACCACGCCTACAAACTTTTCGGTAATCTGCTGAAAAACGGTACACTGGACAATCTGTGGGATACTCACCCGCCTTTCCAGATCGACGGAAACTTTGGAGGTACCGCCGGTATCACAGAGATGCTGCTGCAAAGTCACATGGGCTTCATCCAACTATTGCCCGCACTTCCGGATGCCTGGAAAGACGGAAGCATCAGTGGAATCTGCGCCAAAGGGAACTTTGAGGTAGACTTGTCATGGAAAAACGGACAGCTTGCAGAAGCAACCATCTTCTCAAAAGCAGGCGAACCTTGTACGGTGAGATACGGAGATAAAACTCTCTCTTTCAAAACAAGTAAAGGAAAAGTTTATAAATTGGCTTTAGATGCAGACCGACTGGTCATCAAATAATACTTTATTATAATTCTATCAAATAAAAATATCCCCGGAAGAAAAGTATTTTTTCCGGGGATATTTTTGCTTTATTACACAGAGTTCACTCCATCCGGAGAAGTATATTCATCATACAGAGATATCCAAACCTAATGTTACTGCCATCCGGATCTTACTACTAACGTTCTACTATCTTTATTGTAAAATCCAAAAAGTATCCTATTTAACATTTTGGTATTTCTCAACTCCAACATTCCTAAATATAAACACTATTAAACAGAACCGGATAGAAAACCGGAACGAAAAGACAAAACCTTAATGTAAAGCCTCAAAACAAAAAGACAAAAAATTCTTCTCAGGAAAGAGGTACTCATTATTAATATTAAATAATGCTCACCTATGTATTATGAGTGGAATAAAAGTGGGGTATAGTTCTCACGGAACTTATCGTTATTCAAGTGTTTCTGCAAATGTGTCTTAACCTTTGGCCTGTTCTTGTATTAATACTTTTTTGTTAACTTAGGCTAACTTGTGTTTATAAAATCACAATATCTCTCGGCAAAGATGCGATAACTTTTAATAATATGCAAGAATTTATAATAATAATTTTCTTTATCACTGCTCTTTGCACCACTATTTTATTAAAAAGCAGCAGATAATGAATAAAACGTGCCGCCTCAGAGGAAGGTGGTAGAAAAATAAGCCTCTCTCTATTTGCAAAAGGTTAATCAGCGGGACTTAGTAGTTCCTGTATCATTTAACATAATCAGCTTCCCGGACCAATACGACTACCCGTACAGGTGAAATAATAAAGAAAAAGGACGAATCAGAAGGTTTGAAGTTATATAAAAGCCGATTTATCACTTTTTTCCAAGTTCCGTGAGAACTTAATCACCTTTGGACAAACAAATTTAATAAACAAATCAGCATGGTTCAGAAAGGAGCAAGAAAAGAATGACATACATACAGTAACCTCTAATAATTATGCTTATGAAGTAGAAAAAACGAATCCTTTACAAACCTTATTCCGGAAACAAAATAAAATCCGGAATCCTAAAACAAACTATCAAATTAATGTTTAACCGAACAATTTAGTGTATGACAGAAAAAACTAACCTGTTTCCGAACCTAATCCGGTTTCGAGAAACAAATCGCCTGAAAATGGCAATCGCTGCTTCTATCATGCTATGGTGTGCTACACCTCAGCAAGCGGCAGCCGATACTTACAAAAAACACGAAATCGCCTCCGTACAGCAGCAGAAAGTGAAAACAACAGGTACGGTACTGGACCAGAACGGAGAAGCCATGATCGGCGTATCCGTCAAAGTGAAAGACAATGCCACTATGGGTACCATCACTGACCTGGAGGGAAAATTCTCTATCGATGCACCCAAAGGCGCTACACTCGAGATCTCCTACATTGGCTATAAAACCGTTACAGTCAAAGCAGAAGGTACAGCTCTCCACATTACGATGAAAGAAGACGCCGAGGTACTGGATGAAGTTGTTATCGTGGGTTATGGTTCACAAAAGAAGGTGAACGTAACCGGTGCTGTCGGTATGGTAAACTCCGAAGTACTCGAAGCCCGTCCGGTACAAAATGTATCACAGGCATTGCAGGGTGTAGTACCGGGTCTGAACCTCTCGGTGGGTAACTCCGGCGGTGCACTGGATAGCTCAATGAGTATCAATATCCGTGGCGCCGGTACCATTGGCGACGGCTCCGGATCTTCTCCTCTTATTTTGATCGATGGCATCGAAGGTGACCTGAACTCGGTTAACCCGAACGACATCGAAAATGTATCCGTACTGAAGGATGCAGCCTCTGCTTCTATCTATGGTGCCCGTGCCGCATTCGGTGTAATCCTCGTTACAACCAAGAGTGGTAAGAGCGGCAAAGCAAAAGTCAGCTATAACGGTAACGTACGTTTCTCCGATGCGCTTTGTGTTCCGGAAATGATGGACTCTTATCAATTCGCACTCTACTTTAACCGTGCAGCCGAAAATGCCGGTGACTCAGGCCCATTCAGCCAAGAAGCGCTCGACCGTATTCTTGCCTACCAAGCCGGAACCCTGAAAGAGACAATGACCATGAACGAACAAACCCGTAAATGGCAGGCTTATGGCGGTGCTAATGCCAACACCGACTGGTTCAAAGAATTCTATAATGACTGGGTTCCGTCACAAGAGCACAGCCTGAGCATCAGTGGAGGTTCGGAGAAAACGCAGTATACCATCAGCGGAAGCTTCCTCGATCAGAACGGTCTGCTTCGCCATGGTAGCGATAATTTCCAACGCTATACGATGAACGGTAAAATCACAAGCCAGATTGCTGACTGGTTCACTGTCACTTACTCAACCAAATGGACACGCGAAGACTTTGACCGTCCGTCCTATCTGACAGGTCTCTTCTTCCATAACATCGCCCGTCGCTGGCCGACCAACCCGGCTTACGACCCGAACGGACATCCGGTAGACGGCATGGAAATCGAACAGTTGGAAAACGGTGGAAAACAGATCAATCAGAAAGACCTGAACACGCAACAGCTACAGTTCATTTTCGAACCCATCAAAAACTGGAGAATCAATGTGGAAGGTAGTTTACGCACAACGAACACGAACGAACATTGGGATGTATTGCCGGTATATGCATACAACGCAGATAACGAACCGTACCTGATTTCATGGAACGGCGGCGCACTCGGCCTCTCTCAGGTAAACGAGTATTCATATAAAGAAAACTACTACACGACCAACATCTACTCGGACTACTTTAAACAGTTTGACAGTGGACACTACTTCAAAGTTATGGCCGGTTTCAACAGTGAGCTTTATAAAACCCGTTATGTCCAGGCTCAAAAGAGCACACTGATTTCAAGTTCGGTGCCTACCATCAACACAGCCACCGAAGACCCGAAAGCATGGGGAGGATATGCCCACAATGCCGTAGCCGGTTTCTTCGGACGTATCAACTACAATTATAAAGACCGATACATGGTGGAAGCTAACGGACGTTATGACGGTTCGTCACGTTTTATAGGTGACAAACGCTGGGGATTCTTCCCTTCATTCTCTGCCGGATGGAACGTTGCACAAGAACCATTCTTTGAAAGAATCGCCGAAAAATGCAGCATCGGTACATTGAAACTCCGCGCTTCTTGGGGACAATTAGGTAATACAGATACCAAAGACGCATGGTATCCTTTCTATCAGACTATGCCGACAGGCTCCAACTATGGCTGGTTGCTGAACGGAGCATTACCCAACTATGCCAACAATCCGGGCATTGTCAGCATGAAGAAAACATGGGAAACCATCGAAACATGGGATGTCGGTTTGGACTGGGGATTGTTTAACAACCGCTTGACCGGTTCGTTCGACTACTTCGTTCGTTATACTTACGATATGATCGGTCCGGCTCCCGAATTGGCAGCATCTCTGGGTACAGGAGTGCCAAAGATCAATAATGCGGATATGAAGTCCTACGGTTTTGAACTTGAACTGGGTTGGAGAGACCGTATCCGGGATTTCTCTTATGGCGTGAAATTCGTTCTGTCTGATTCTCAGCAGAAAATCCTGAAATATCCGAATGAAGACTACAACATCGGTACTTATTACAAAGGCCAGAAACTCAATAATATCTGGGGATACAAGACAATCGGTATCGCACAAAGCCAGGAAGAAATGGACGCCCATCTGGCAAAAGTAGACCAATCGGCCTTGGGTAGTAAATGGGGAGCAGGCGACATCATGTATGCCGACCTCGACGGTGATGGCAAGATCAGCACAGGAAGCAATAAGCTGGGAGATACAGGTGACCGCGTTATCTTGGGTAACAGTACACCGCGCTTTAACTACGGTCTGACTATCGATGCAAGCTGGAAAGGAATCGACTTCCGCGCATTCTTCCAGGGCATCGGTAAACGTGACTATTGGCTGCAGGGCCCATACTTCTGGGGATCAACCGGTCTTGGACAATGGCAGGCTGCCGGCTTCAAGGAACATTGGGACTTCTGGCGTCCGGAAGGTGACCCTCTGGGAGCAAACACCAATGCTTACTACCCACGTGTAGCAAGAAACGGCGGTAAGAATACGAATGTACAGAGCCGTTATTTGCAGAATGCAGCTTATTGCCGTCTGAAAAATATCCAGATAGGCTATACTTTGCCTAAAACATGGACAGAAAAAGCAGGTATGTCGTCTGTACGTGTCTATGTATCCGGAGACAACCTGCTTACTTTCTCTGATATCACAGGCATCTTCGACCCGGAAGCAATCGGAAGTACATATGATGCGAACAACGGTAAACTGTATCCGTTGCAGAGAGTCATTTCAGTCGGTTTAAATGTTAACTTCTAAAAACACCAAGATTATGAAAATAAAAATGAAATATATCGTGGCGCAGGCTTGCCTCGTAGCGGGAGCATCCATAGCTCTGACTTCGTGCAACGACTTTCTGGACAGAGAGCCGCTGGATCAGGTCACTCCGCAAGAGTATTTCCAGACTGCAGACCACCTGGCAGCATATACCATTTCAAAATACAACTCTATGTTCTCAACACATAGCGGATGGAATGCCGGTACGGTAAACAATGATGGCGGTACAGACAACATGGTAGTGGGTGGTTATAACTCTACCTACTATGAAAAAGGAATCTGGAAAGTACCTTCAAACAATGACAACTGGTCCAACGGATTGTCACTGGCCCGTTATTGCAACTACTTTTTCGAACAGGTGCTGCCTAAATATGAAGCCGGAAAAATTTCGGGGGCAGAAGATGATCTCAAACACTACATCGGTGAAATGTATTTCATGCGTGCCTTGATATATTACAACCAGCTACGTAAATACGGAGATTATCCTATCATCACTGAGGTACTTCCGGATGATGAAGCGATACTGATTGAAAAGAGTGTACGTCAGCCACGCAATAAAGTGGCCCGCTTCATTCTCGAAGATCTCGACAAAGCCATCGGGTTAATGAAAAACCAAGGCTTCATGAACAACAATCGCCTGAACAAGCAATGTGCATTGCTGATCAAATCACGTGTGGCATTATACGAAGCTACATTTGAGAAATATCATCAGGGAACAGGCCGCGTGCCGGGTGACGAAACATGGCCGGGAAAGAGCGTACATCCGAATTTCTCACTTGATGTAACAGCCGAAATCAACTTCTTCCTCGACCAGTGTATGGATGCAGCCTCACAAGTAGCGGACGCTATCACACTGACTGAAAACACAGGGGTATTCAATCCGCTCAGCGACAGCGAATATTCCGGTTGGAATCCTTACTTTGAAATGTTCTCTGCCGAAGACATGAGTGGTTATTCCGAAGTTCTTTTCTGGAAAGATTATCTTCGTTCGGGAAGTATCAACATCAGCCACGGTGCTCCCAACTATATCTATTCAGGTGGAAATAATGGAATGTTGAGAAGCTATGTACAGACTTTCCTGATGGAGAACGGATTGCCCTGGTATGCCAGCAACAGCGGATTTAAAGGTGACAGCAGAATTCAGGAAGAAAAGGAAGGACGTGACCAGCGCCTGCAACTTTTCTTATTCGGTGAGAAAGACAAACAGGCTCCGAGAGCCGATGGTGACGGCACTATGCCCGAGTTCGGCGAACCTGCTCTCTTTGAATTGCAGGAAGTCAGAGACTTGACGGGATATCGCATCCGCAAGTGCCTGACTTATAAGAAAGACCAGATCATCTCCGGTTCCGACCAGTCGACCACAGGATGCATCATCTATCGTGGTGTGGAAGCTTACCTTAACTATCTGGAGGCATATTACCTGAGAAACGGTAAGGTCGACGGAAAAGCAGCCCAATACTGGACCGCTATCCGCAAACGTGGCGGAGTGGACACAGACTACGAAAAGACCATCCGCAATACGGATATGAGCAAGGAAGTAGACTGGGCAAAATACTCCGGTTCTACATTGGTAGACGCAACTTTATTCAATATCCGCCGCGAACGTCGTTGCGAATTCATCGGCGAGGGTATGCGTTGGGATGACCTGATGCGTTGGAGAGCTATGGATCAGTTGCTCACAACCAAATATATTCCGGAAGGATTCAACTTCTGGGATGAAGCTTATGATGACTATGTGGCAATGAAGAATGACAAAGGCGAGCCCAAATACAAAATTGTATCAGACGGTAGCTCAACGGCCAATATGTCAGCCAAAGAATTGGGTAAATATGTACGTCCGTACTCAATCGTCAAAGCAAACAACGCTGTATTTGACGGTTATACATTCGCTAAGGCATACTACTTGTATCCGGTGCCGATACGGCAAATGGAGCTTTTGTCTCCGGACCGTTCAGTCAACAATTCTGTGCTTTACCAGAATCCATACTGGCCAAGCAAAACAAGCGAACCTGCTATCGAATAATAGTTTTCCAATAGGAACTAAAATATAAAAAGTATTGATTTTTAGTATATAATAAAGTTGTTGTGGTAAGAGATTTATAGCAGCTACACAAATTTGAAAAAGGAAAATTGGGAAAAGGGCATCCGTGAGGATGTCCTTTTTTATATTATTATATAGGAAAAAAAAGCATATATAAACAGAAAAGGCTGTGCAAAATTACACAGCCTTTCGTTAGATAGATATATCCGCAAATATTAGCTCTTATTGGCGCGTTTACGTTCAGTTTCATCCAGAATAACCTTACGCATACGCATTGCTTTCGGAGTAACTTCTACATATTCGTCTTCCTTAATGTATTCCAAGGCCTCTTCAAGAGAGAACTGTACAGGAGGAATCAAACGGGCTTTCTCGTCAGAACCGGAAGCACGCATATTAGTCAACTTCTTCGACTTAGTCACATTTACAACCAAATCTTTTTCGTGAGCATGCTCACCCACTACCTGACCTGCATACACCTCTTCCTGAGGGAAAATAAAGAATTTACCACGATCCTGCAATTTGTCGATAGCATAAGCAAATGCAGTACCACTCTCCATAGCGATAATCGAACCATTGGTACGACGTTCTATGTCTCCTTTGAACGGCTGATATTCCTTAAAGCGGTGTGCCATGATAGCCTCACCTGCCGAAGCCGTCAGAACATTCGTACGAAGACCGATGATACCACGCGAAGGCATATCAAATTCAAGGTTGATGCGTTCACCGGTATTCTCCATCATAGTCATCTCACCTTTACGGCGGGTTACCATATCGATGATCTTACTTGAATATTCTTCAGGTACGTTAATCGTAAGCTCCTCAATCGGTTCACATTTTACTCCATCTATTTCTTTATAGATTACTTGCGGCTGTCCGACCTGTAACTCGTAACCTTCGCGACGCATGGTTTCGATCAAGACAGAAAGGTGAAGCACACCACGGCCTGATACAACCCATTTACCGTCTTCTTCGCTCTTACGTACGCGCAAAGCCAGATTCTTATCCAATTCCTTGGTCAGGCGATCATGGATATGACGTGAAGTTACAAATTTACCATCTTTACCATAGAACGGAGAGTCGTTGATGGCAAACAGCATACTCATAGTCGGTTCATCGATAGCAATAGGTGGCAATGCTTCCGGATTTTCATAATCACAGATCGTATCTCCGATCTCGAATCCGTCAATACCTACCAAAGCGCAAATATCTCCCGAAGAGACCTCAGTCGTCTTCACACGACCCAGCCCTTCGAATACATGAACCTCTTTAATCTTAGATTTCACAATGCTGCCGTCACGCTTAGCCAAAGACACGTTCATGCCTTCTTTCAGTGTACCACGATGAACACGCCCTACAGCAATACGGCCTGTATATGAAGAATAGTCAAGTGAAGTGATCAGCATCTGAGGAGTACCCTCCAATTGCTCCGGAGCAGGAATGTTCTCTACAATACAATCCAGCAAAGGCACAATACTGTCCGTCTGCTCTTTCCAGTCCGTACTCATCCAGTTATTCTTGGCCGAGCCATAGATTGTCGGAAAATCAAGTTGCTCTTCGGTAGCATCCAGGCTGAACATCAGGTCGAAGACCATCTCGTGTACTTCGTCCGGACGACAGTTCGGTTTGTCTACCTTATTAATAACAACAATCGGTTTCAATCCGATTTCCAAAGCTTTCTGCAGCACAAAGCGCGTTTGCGGCATCGGGCCTTCAAAAGCATCAACCAACAGAATGCATCCGTCGGCCATGTTGAGCACACGCTCTACTTCGCCACCGAAGTCGCTGTGTCCCGGAGTATCAATAATATTAATCTTAGTTCCGTTGTAATTGATAGAAACGTTTTTAGAGAGGATCGTTATCCCTCGTTCACGCTCCAAGTCGTTGTTATCCAGAATTAATTCTCCGCTTGTTTGGTTGCCGCGAAACAAGTTTCCGGCTAAAAGCATTTTATCGACGAGAGTCGTTTTCCCATGGTCAACATGGGCAATAATTGCAATGTTTCGAATATTTTGCATATAATACCTATTATTTGGCGACAAAGGTACAAAAATTGGATTAGAAAAAAGGGATACTATAGAAAATATTTCCTGCAATTCATTGTGGGATAAAAGATAATGCCTATCTTTGCACGCTCAAAGAAACATTTTATAGATCAATAATTTTATTAATTATGTATTTAGACGCTGCTAAAAAGCAAGAAATCTTCAGTAAGTACGGAAAGTCTAACACTGATACTGGCTCAGCTGAGGCCCAGATAGCTTTGTTTTCATACCGTATTACTCACCTGACTGAGCACATGAAGCTCAACAGAAAAGATTATAGTACAGAAAGAGCTTTGACTATGTTGGTAGGTAAACGTCGTGCTTTGCTCGACTACCTGAAAGCAAAAGATATCACCAGATATCGTGATATCATCAAAGAGCTCGGCTTGCGTAAGTAATCACTTACTGCGAACAAAATTTAAAAGCCGTTTCCTCTCTATGGAGGAAACGGCTTTTATTTTTTATCTTTCTCCCTTGCTTGGATATAAAATTTCATTAATTTTGCAGCAAAACGAATTAAATTATAACCTTTTACCGGGAAAATACATTCAACATTATGGATACAAGCAAAATCGTAGGAGAAAAAATTAAATCACTCCGTGAGAACAAAGGAATCTCAATAGAAGAACTTGCCGAACGCTCAGGATTGGCCATTGAACAAATAGAACGTATCGAAAACAATATTGACTTGCCTTCATTGGCTCCACTTATCAAAATAGCCCGCGTATTGGGCGTACGTCTGGGCACTTTCCTCGACGACCAGGACGAAACAGGTCCGGTAGTCTCACGCAAGATGGAAGCTACAGACACGATCAGCTTCTCAAACAACGCCATCCATTCGCGCAAACACATGCAGTATCATTCACTGTCCAAGTCAAAAGCCGACCGCCATATGGAGCCGTTCATCATCGATGTAGCCCCTACACAAGACAGTGATTTTGTACTTTCTTCTCACGAAGGAGAAGAATTCATCATGGTCATGGAAGGTGTCATGGAAATCAGTTACGGAAAAAGCACTTACCTGCTCGAAGAAGGTGACAGTATCTACTATGATTCCATCGTCCCCCATCACGTTCATGCTTATGAAGGACAAGCCGCCAAAATCCTGGCAGTAATCTATACACCCATTTAATGATCAGCAATGATCGCTCTACACATTACTAAAAACATGCAACTATACGAAAGAACACTCGGACAATGGCTTGAACATTGGGCCGAAACAACACCGGACAAAGAATATATTGTATACTCCGACCGCAACTTGCGCTTCACCTGGAAGCAATTCAACAAGCGGGTAGACGATATGGCGAAAGGATTGATTGCCATCGGAGTGGAAAGAGGTACCCACGTCGGAATCTGGGCAGCAAACGTACCGGACTGGCTTACCTTATTATATGCCTGCGCGAAGATAGGTGCAGTCTACGTAACGGTAAACACCAACTATAAACAAGCCGAACTGGAATACTTGTGCGAGAACTCGGATATGCATACGCTCTGCATTGTCAACGGCGAAAAAGACAGCGACTTTGTACAGATGACCTACACCATGCTTCCGGAACTGAAAACCTGCGAACGAGGACATCTGAAAAGCGAGCGTTTTCCTTATATGAAGAACGTAATCTACGTAGGACAGGAGAAACATCGCGGAATGTACAACACACAGGAGATCCTGTTGCTAGGCGATAACATAGAAGACACCGAGCTCAACGAACTCAAGTCGCAGGTCGATTGCCACGATGTGGTAAACATGCAATATACATCAGGAACAACCGGATTTCCCAAAGGGGTTATGCTGACACATTACAATATCAGCAATAATGGTTTCCTGACCGGAGAACACATGAAATTCACGGGCAATGATAAACTCTGCTGTTGTGTTCCATTGTTCCACTGCTTCGGTGTAGTGCTGGCCACCATGAACTGTCTGACTCATGGTTGTACTCAAGTGATGGTGGAACGTTTTGACCCGCTGATCGTATTAGCCTCTATCCATAAAGAGAAATGTACAGCACTTTATGGAGTACCCACTATGTTTATTGCCGAACTGAACCATCCGATGTTCGATATGTTCGATATGTCGAGCCTCCGCACCGGTATCATGGCCGGCTCACTCTGCCCGGTAGAATTGATGAAGCAAGTGGAAGAGAAAATGTATATGAAGGTTACCAGTGTATACGGACTGACAGAAGCAGCCCCCGGAATGACTGCTACACGCATTGACGATCCGTTTGACGTACGTTGTAACACCGTAGGGCGTGACTTTGAATTTACGGAGGTAAAAGTGCTCGATCCTGAAACTGGTGAAGAATGCCCGGTCGGCGTACAGGGGGAAATGTGCAACCGGGGATATAACACCATGAAAGGATATTACAAGAATCCACAAGCTACGGCTGAAGTGATAGACAAAAACAATTTCCTACACTCAGGAGACTTGGGAATCAAGGACGAAGATGGGAATTATCGTATCACAGGACGTATCAAAGATATGATCATCCGTGGTGGAGAGAATATCTACCCCCGTGAGATAGAGGAATTCCTCTATAAGCTCGACGGAGTGAAGGACGTACAGGTATCGGGCATCCCATCTAAAAAATATGGAGAGGCAGTAGGGGCTTTCATCATTTTGCACGAAGGAGTAACTATGCAGGCTTCGGACGTACAAGACTTCTGCCGGAATAAAATCTCCCGCTACAAAATCCCTAAATACATTTTCTTTATTGACGAATTTCCCATGACCGGGAGCGGTAAGATACAAAAATTCAAACTGAAGGATTTAGGACTGAAGCTCTGTGAGGAGCAAGGTATCCAGATTATATAAAGCAGATATGCATGATAAGTGATTAGCGTCTGACGCTAATCACTTATCACTGTCACTATTTTGCCATAGGCAGAGTAAAATAGAAAACAGTTCCTTCTCCCTGTTTGGAACGTACCCAGATACGCCCGCCCATCTTTTCGACAAGCATCCGGCAGATAGTCAGTCCCAATCCGGTCCCTTGCACAAAATCATCTATTTTTCCGAAACGCTGAAAGATGGTGGCCACCCTTTCTGCCGGAATACCTTTCCCCGTATCAGACATGTAAAACTGTACCATATCCGCCTTCTTCTGAAATCCAAAATGAATTTCTCCGACAGAAGTAAATTTAATGGCATTGGTAATCAGATTAACCAAAACCTGAGAAATACGTTCCCAGTCTCCTTGTATGCAAAGTTGCGAATCTACCTCGTCCAGCACAAGCCGAACTTCCGGCTTAACCGATTTCACATGTAATTCATATAACTGTAAACAGATATCTTTCAGCCTCACCGGGTGATAAGAAAGCTCCAAGGAACCGGCTTCAAGTGCCGAAAGATCAAGAATATCATTAAAGAGATTCAACAGAACAGTCGAGTTGTGTTCCACAATATCGGCATACTGTCGCTTTTCACACTCATTGTCCGCTTCAATAATCAGTTTGGAAAAACCTACAATCGCATTCAGAGGAGTACGGATTTCGTGGCTCATATTAGCCAAAAACGAAGATTTCATCCGGTCGGCCTCTTCTGCCTTAATCCGGGCAGCTATAAGCTCCTTTTCCGTCTTCTTGATTTCGGTTACATCCCACGATACTCCGATAATATAAGGATGCTGACCTCCCGAAGGGACAACTGTTTTCATTGTAGTGACCGTACGGACCTCACCGCTCATAGTTGTATAATTCTCCAGATATTCAATACGTCCCAACTTCATCACCTTCAAATCGTCTTCCCGGAAATGTTCGGCATCTTTCTTGTCCGGGAATATATCTGCATCCGTACTACCGACAGCCCTCTGGACAGAGATTCCGGAATGCTCGGCAAAAGCTTTATTCCAATAAAGATAACGAAAATCATTTCCGGTATCCTTCACAAATAAATAGACGGGAATATTGTTCAAAATGTCATTCATCAACGAATTGAGACGTACAATCTCACTTCGCTGGGTCTCATTGATCTTAGCCATCTCAGTCTCCTGCGAGACATCGCGACACATACATAACAAATACTGATCATCCAGCGGAAAAATACGATTTTCATAATGATGGAGTACCCCGTCCAGCATTAATGAATGTTCAGCTGTCGAACTCTTACCGGTATGGATGACTTTATCCATGTTGTGACGAACACTTTCATACGCTTCTTCGGGAACAATATCTTTTACATTTGAATTAATAATACTATCGGAGGTGGTACCTTCCACATGATTTGTTGTAGGAGATGAAGCCAACTCCACAATGTTCGCATTATGGTCAAAAACAGTCAGCATATCAGGCAATGCATCTAGAATCCGAGTACTGTACCGTTCACGGAATCGCCCTTTTTTCAGAGAGTCGAGTTCGGAAGAGAGGCCTTCCACCTTCTTTTCCAATTTACATACAATTTCCAGTAGTTCCTCTTTCGTTTTATGCTCGTAATGTCCCATGGATTTGAGTCTATTTAAATCTGTTTTGTTGTATATAGCATCACATTACTTGCAAATATAATACATATATCCAAAAAATATCCTACAAATCGAAGTTATTATTGATTAAAAAAGTCGATAGCTTTTGCCCTACTACTCAGAATGTTCTATCTTTGCACCACTTTATATTTTAAACAATTTACATTTATGTCCACAGAATTATTCTCTACCCTGCCCTACAAAGTGGCAGACATCACGCTTGCCGACTTCGGTCGCAAGGAAATCGACTTGGCAGAAAAAGAGATGCCCGGCCTTATGGCTCTTCGCGAAAAATATGGAGAATCCAAACCATTGAAAGGTGCCCGTATCATGGGATCACTGCACATGACTATCCAGACTGCCGTCCTGATCGAAACACTGGTAGCCCTGGGAGCTGAAGTGCGTTGGTGCTCTTGCAATATATATTCAACTCAAGATCATGCTGCAGCGGCTATCGCAGCTTCAGGTGTTGCCGTATTTGCCTGGAAAGGAGAAACATTGGCAGACTATTGGTGGTGTACCTTGCAGGCCCTGAACTTTGAGGGGGGCAAAGGACCGACAGTGATTGTCGACGATGGCGGGGATGCCACTATGATGATCCATGTAGGTTACGAAGCAGAAAACAATGCTGCTGTATTGGACAAAGAAGTACATGCCGAAGACGAAATAGAATTGAATGCTATACTGAAAAAAGTGCTGGCAGAAGACAAAGAACGCTGGCACCGGGTAGCGGCTGAAGTGCGCGGAGTTTCGGAAGAGACAACGACCGGCGTGCATCGCCTATACCAGATGCAGGAAGAAGGCAAGTTGTTGTTCCCTGCCTTCAACGTAAACGACTCGGTTACCAAATCTAAATTCGATAACCTGTACGGTTGCCGCGAATCATTGGCAGACGGCATCAAACGTGCTACAGACGTAATGATTGCCGGCAAAGTAGTTGTGGTATGCGGTTATGGCGATGTAGGTAAAGGCTGTTCACACTCTATGCGTTCCTACGGAGCCCGGGTGCTGGTTACAGAGGTCGATCCTATCTGTGCACTGCAGGCTGCCATGGAAGGTTTTGAAGTAGTAACCATGGAAGACGCCTGCAAAGAAGGTAACATCTTTGTCACTACTACCGGTAATATCGATATCATCCGTATCGATCACATGGAACAAATGAAAGATCAGGCCATTGTTTGCAACATCGGCCATTTTGACAATGAAATCCAGGTAGATGCACTGAAACATTATCCGGGTATCAAACGTGTCAATATCAAGCCACAGGTAGACCGCTATTATTTCCCTGACGGTCACAGTATCATTCTGTTGGCAGACGGTCGGTTGGTAAACCTGGGATGTGCCACAGGACACCCGTCATTCGTAATGAGTAATTCATTCACCAATCAGACATTGGCCCAAATCGAGTTGTTCAACAAGAAATACGATATCAATGTATATCGTTTGCCTAAACATCTGGATGAAGAAGTAGCCCGCCTACACCTTGAAAAAATTGGTGTGAAGCTGACCAAGTTGACTCCGGAGCAGGCTGCCTACATCGGTGTGTCTGTTGACGGTCCTTACAAAGCGGATCATTACAGATATTAAAAAAGTTACGATTGGACGATTTACGAATAACGACTGAAATTACTTTTTCTCACTTCAGGATAGTAAATCGTCTAATCCTAAGTCAAACTTCAATTGTAAATTGTAAATCGTCTAATCGTAAATGAAAAAATTTCTTCCTGACCTGATTGCCATTCTGGCATTTATAGTTATCTCTTTCATCTATTTCTTCCCTGCTATCACCGAAGACCGGATTCTCTTCCAGCACGACACCGTGGCCGGAGCCGGAGCCGGACAAGAAGCCAAAGAATATTATGAGAGAACAGGTGAACGTACCCGCTGGACCAATGCACTCTTCGGAGGTATGCCTACCTACCAGATGTCCCCGAGTTACGACTCTACCGAGCCGCTGACATTTGTACAGAAAGTATATCACCTTTTTCTTCCGAACTACGTATGGCTCACATTTATCATGATGCTCGGGTTCTATATCCTGCTAAGGGCATTCGGCATACCGGCATGGCTCGCAGGGTTAGGAGGAATCATTTGGGGATTTTCGTCCTATTTCTTCATTCTGATAGCTGCCGGACATATCTGGAAATTTATTACTTTAGCCTATATTCCACCTACGATAGCAGGTATAGTACTTGCTTACCGAAAAAAATATCTGTTAGGAGGTATTATCACCGCTTTATTCATGGCTATGCAGATATTGTCCAACCATGTGCAGATGACTTATTATTTCTTGTTTGTTATTCTTTTCATGGTAGGCGCATTCTTCGAAGACGCCTGGCGAAAAAAAGAACTCCCCCAATTCTTCAAAGCTACCGGCGTGCTGATTGTTGCAGGACTGATTGGAGTATCCATCAACCTCTCAAACCTATACCACACTTACGAATATAGTAAAGAAACGATGCGTGGTAAAAGTGAACTGAAATATGAAGGAGCTGCCGCCAAACAGACTAGCAGCGGCCTCAACCGCGATTACATCACTCAATGGAGTTATGGTATCGGTGAAACATTCTCCCTGCTGGTCCCCAATGTCAAAGGAGGCGCTTCCGTACCGCTGTCACGAAGTGAGAAAGCAATGGAAAAGGCTAATCCGATGTATAGCAGCCTCTACTCACAGCTAACTCAATATTTTGGCGATCAGCCGATGACAAGTGGTCCGGTCTATGTAGGCGCATTCGTACTAATGCTTTTCATTTTGGGATGTTTCATTGTAAAAGGTCCTATGAAATGGGCACTACTGGGAGCTACCATCTTCTCTATCCTACTTTCATGGGGTAAAAACTTCATGGGATTGACAGACTTTTTCATCGATTATATCCCAATGTACAATAAGTTCCGGGCTGTATCCTCTATTTTGGTAATTGCCGAGTTTACTATTCCTTTGCTCGCCATCCTTACCCTGAAGGAAATACTCACCAAGCCGGAATTATTGAAAGAGAAACTGAAATACATCTATATCAGTTTCGGATTAACCGGGGGATTGGCACTGCTCTTTGCCATTGCTCCCCGTCTGTTCTTTCCTACCTATATTCCAGGTAACGAAATGGCAGCTCTGCAAAATGCCCTGCCTGCCGACCAACTATCGCCCATTATTGCCAATCTTGAGGAAATGCGTGTACACCTTTTCACCTCTGATGCTTGGCGAAGTTTCTTTATCGTCACCATCGGCACCCTGCTTTTACTGGCCTATAACGCCAAAAAGCTGAAAGCAACCTGGACTGTTGCCGCTATTGCTCTATTATGCCTGGGAGACATGTGGAGCGTAAATAAACGTTATCTGTACGACGAACAGTTTATCCCGAAATCAGAGCAGACTGCTACATTCCGGAAAACACAGACAGATGAACTAATCCTGCAAGACCCATCACTGGATTATCGTGTACTGAACTTTGCGGGCAATACATTTGAAGAAAACAATACCTCTTATTGGCACAAGAGCGTAGGCGGTTATCATGCTGCAAAGCTTCGCCGTTATCAGGAAATGATAGACCATCACATCGCTAAAGAAATGCAGGCAGCCTATCAGGAAGTAGCTACAGCCGGTGGACAAATGGATAGCGTAAACGCTGCTAAGTTTCCTGTATTGAATATGCTGAATACGAAATACTTTATATTCCCTGCCGGACAGCAAGGTCAAACAGTCCCCATTGAGAACCCATATACTTTCGGAAATGCATGGTTCATAGATAAAATACAATACGTGAACAATGCAAACGAAGAAATCGATGCCATCGGGCAAGTCGACCTGCAACAAACCGCTATAGTAGACTCTAAGTTTAAAGAGGCACTGAAAGGAGTGAACGAGGGGTACAAAGACTCACTGTCTACGATTCGTTTGACCAGTTATGAACCTAACCAATTAGTATACGAGACTTCCTCACCCCAAGACGGTATAGTGGTTTTCTCCGAAATATATTATCCGGGGTGGACGGCAACCATTGATGGCAAGCCCGCCGATATTGCCCGTGCAGACTACATTTTACGTGCTATGAATGTCCCGGCAGGTAAACACACCATCGAAATGCGTTTTGATCCGCAAAGCCTGCATATTACAGAAGGTATTGCATACGGAGCGATGGCGTTATTGCTGGTAGGAGTAATAATCCTGATATGGATCTATCGAAAAAAATATAGTGAAAACAGCAAATAATCATTAATTAAATGATGAAAGAGGGTGTTTCATAACTCACCACAGATTACACGGATTTACACAAAAACGTTTTTAATACACTGATAGCCAATGATATTTATCTGTGTAAATCAGTGTAATCTATGGTGAATACGAGTTTTGACACATCCCTCTTTATTGTTTTAATATAATAACGACAAGGATTATAATAGACAAAGGAAGTTCACAATAATCTTCAAGCAAAAGTATATGATAATTGGATGTTCCGGATGGAGGTTATACATCAAAACCAACATTACACAGGAAATCTTCTTTTAGCATTCTGTCAAAATGTATTTTGAGATTCCTCAGAATCAATTCTTTGTGCCCTGGAAACAAGAAGAGAGTAAAAAACGCAGGAATACCCTTTTCCAGGAAGTCAGAGAGTCGGAAAATACAGTGAAATGCTACCATAAAGACAAGATACCAAGGGTATTTACTCTTAGGAAGAAACCTGGAAATCTCATAAACATTCGGAATAACACTTTTAAAAAGAGTCCTCCAAACTCTGTTCTAGAAGAAAAAGCAGTTCTTTTTCCCTAAATTAAGGGATGTTTCGAGAAGGAAAACCGATGCTTTCATCAGAATACAGACTTCTTATTCATAAGAAGTTAACTTCCTACTCTCAGGAAATTAATTCTCTGTCGGCAGGAAGTTAGTTATTTGCCGACAGGAAGTTAACTTCCTTCCGATACCTCTCACATAATTTCCCGGTAACAAGTGATCTGAAAAGAAATATCTGATGATTCCTCTTCTATTTCGCAACATTTCGCCAAAGCAGATGCCAGCAGAAAAATAAAACAGCAAACATTTTGATACCGAACAGCGCTCTAAGCTATCAAACAAAAAGCGCTATCCTTCCTCTGAATAGAGGGTAAAAGACAGCGCTTGATCTATCACTAAGAATCTTCTTACATAGTAGGAGGTAATGTTACCTTGAAATTTGGATTTTCCGTATGTTGCTGATGGATAATCCCAACCATTTTCTTCACAATATCAGGATTTTCGGCAGCTACATTATGATCTTCATGGATATCTGTCGCCAGATTATAAAGGAAAGGAGTACCTTTCTTGACAACCATTTTCCAGTCTCCCATACGTACACCGATCTGGTTCGTTTCATTAAACTCCCAATAGAGAAAATCATGTTTTTTCTGGTTCTTTTTACCCAGTATGGTCGGAGCAAAAGAGATACCATCAAAATAATCCGCTTCCTTTTTCTTATTCACATATTTTTTCGTGAAGTTCTTCACGCCTGTCAAATCACACAAGGTAGGCATGACATCGTAGAAAGCACATTGATGATCATTCACTGTTCCGGCAGCAACCTGACCGGGCCAACGGACAATAAACGGAACACGGATACCTCCCTCGTAACACTGGCGCTTCAAGCCACGTAACTTTCCGTCACGCCCGAAGAAAGTAGGATCGGCTCCGCCTTCCTCATGGGGCCCATTATCACTGGTAAAGATGACAATCGTATTCTCATCAAATCCTTTCTCTTCCAACTTCTTCAGAACTTCGCCCACATAATAGTCCAAACGGGTGATCATACCCGCAAACTGTGCATGCACATGGGTAATGGCGTTATATCTGGATCCTTTTTGACCACCAAAAGCTTTGTCATCAGCAAACTGTGTCTTATAATGATTCAAAATAGAGTCTTCCGGTTGCACTAACTCTGCATGCGGCAAGGTATAGGTAAAGATTCCGAAGAAAGGTTGTTCACCATCCTGTTTCTCGATCCATTCCATCGCTTTCTGATGAATCAGATCAGCTGAGTATTGAGTACGTTTATGATAATCTGGACCGTACATCGGATATTTGATATTCTCTTCCATCACAACACGTACAACACCTGTATCACCCAACGACGGACTATAACGATTCAGAAAATTGGGATAATAGAGATGTGCCTGAAATTGACAGATATATCCGTAATATTCATCGATTCCTCTTTTATCCGGAGTGGACGCCGAGCCTTCGTATCCCCCCGCCCATTTACCAAACATACCGGTTGTATATCCGTTATCTTTCATTATTTCGGGCAGAATGACATGTTCCGGATCATAGGGATGTTGTCCGACAACTGAAAATTCTTTATTATCGCCATACATCACTGTAGACGCCTGAGTCCAATACTCTTTATTACCACGCACTTCGCAATGTCCGGTATGTTGTCCGGTCATCAACGATGCGCGCGAAGGTGCACTCACCGGACTTCCGGCATAGGCTTGCGTAAAGCGCATGCCTTCACGGGCCATGTTGTCAATATTAGGGGTGCTGATGTATGGCTGTCCATAGCAACCCAGATCTCCATACCCCATATCATCACACATAATAAAGATGATATTCGGTTTTTGAGGGGTATGGGCCTTTTCTTTATGGGCAAATGCTTGCGGGCTGCCTAATCCGACAAGTAATGCACTACTATAAATAATTTTTTGATTCATTCTTGGGTTTGTTTCGAGTTCATTTGGTTTTAACTTCACCACAGATAACACAGATTTTCACAGAACTTCTAATCTTGTTATCAATAAAATAAATTATTAATCTGTGAAAATCTGTGTTATCTGTGGTGAAACAGGTTCATTGCTATTCCGTTTCAATTATTCCCACCCCGGATTGTTAGGTGCAAGTGCCGGATTCAAGATAATTTCTTGAGTAGGAACCTCATAAAGATAATATCTCTCCTGCCAGCCTTCACCTGCTTTGATAGGGTCCGGTTGTAAATAAATATATCCTTCTGTCATGGCTCCGTCGGCAGGGTCCGGTCCACCGGTCGTTTCATTCAATAAGAACTGAGCACCATGTCTGAACTTATCTTTCGTCATCCACATTCCTTTAAACTGGCGGTTAAGGAACCAGGGCGCCATTCTCCAACGGCGGATATCGTAGAATCCGAAGCCTTCACCCATTAGCTCGACAATACGTTCACGGCGCACTTCCCATAAAACAGGATCTACCAGAACACCTTGTTCATTTCCTTTCGGATAATAGCGTCCACGGTTCGGATCAAAACTATCATCAATATCGGCAACCTTCATATCGGCCACACCGGCGCGTCTACGCAACTTATTAATAGATTCGTCGGCCACTGCCTGAGTGAACTGTCCGGTCTCACACATGGCTTCGGCATAATTCAATAAAACCTCTTCGATCTTAAAGATAGGCTTATCCGATGTGTTCAGAGTGACACCTCCGTTACGGTTCGTTTCCCAGTTGCTCCAATTCTTCCAGAAATAATATCCCGAGCGGCTTCTCACAAAACCTGTAGCTCCGATACCCCCCATAAAGTTTGGTGAAGAAGGTACCAATGAAGCACTCCAATTCTGTCCGGGAAGGCGTTTCATACCAATACCGGGATTATCACAGGATTCGTTAGGACCCATAATATCGATATATTCACGATCTGCCGGATCATCGGTATAATCCCATGTTCTGGGATCTTCTTTCGTCTTCACCTTTGCTTTCACTTTATACGGTGGCATTACTACGTGATATAAACGCGGATCACGGTCACGGAAAGTAGCATAGGGAGTTTTATCTCCATGATAATTTGCAGAAGTAGCAATCGGCTTGCCATCTTTACACAGATAAAGGTCAACAGTATGCTGATTCATCTCTACATTGTGGCTATCCATATGTTCCAATGCACTAAAATTGGCCATCTTGATGTCTTGAACAAACTCCATATACAAGATGACACCCGGCACTTTGCCCAAATCTTCTGTTGTCCACATCTCTCCATATCCGGCTGCGGGCTGACCGTCTGTTCCGTAATAAAGAGTAGGGTAATCATTCATCAACAGACGGGACACCCGAATACATTCGTCAAAGAACTTCTGAGCTCCGTCTATTCCGTGATATTTGCGCCAAGTGGCTTCACGCAACGCAAATCGTGAGATAGCCGCACGAATACAATCGCGATTAATGGTATTTGCACCATCTTGCTTCTCAAAATCTCCAATATTCGCTTCAGCCCATTTCAAACGGTTCAATACGGAATCAGCCACAATTTCGCGGTCAACACGGGGACCGTAAGCCTCAGGAGAATTTTCGTTAAGGGCCGTATTAACCCAAGGCACCGCCCCAAAACGATTGATAAGCTCCATGTACCAGTATGAATGGAAAAAATACCCTACTGCACGCCAATGGTCCTTTTCGGCATCGGTCATTTCCGACTTATCGATGTTAGCAAGCAAAATATTGGCACGACGGAATGTGCCGGAAAAGCCCCAACCATTGCCCGAAGCTACACTCTGAACTCTTCCGAAAGCATAGTCATTGCCCGACTCATTGGCACGGCTTTCCAAGTATCCGGCATTCATATCACCTGCATAGCAGGAACCTTGTCCGGTTCCGTTAATGGTATTGGCTATATTATTATCCTTGAATATCTCATAACAAGGCCATGCAAACGACTTAAAGTTATCATAAGATCTAAAAGCATTATTTTCTGTCAGACTGGTGACAGGCGCATGCTCCAGAAAGCTGTCATTACATCCGGCCAGTCCGATTCCGGCTAAAATAGCCAATGATAGATATATCTTTTTCATTTTTAATTCTTGATTATGCGTTTATAATGTAAAGTTGATACCAAACGAAACGGTACGGAATGCCGGATAGTTCCAGCTCAGAGTTTCGGGATCGATACCTGAAGGTAATGAAGAGAAAGTTGCCAGATTTTCTACACTGACAAAACCCTTTAACTGATTTAAGCCGATTCGGGATATCCATGTTTTAGGAACGGTATACGACAAAGTAACGTTCTTGATGCGGAAGTAAGCGGCATTAGATAAATATTTATCTGTCTTACGTCCGTAATTGGAGCCGACTGTAGGATTTTGTCCATACATACGCGGATATTTGGCATTCGGATTTACGGCAGTGTAATCTCCATTGGCTGCATCTACCGGCCTCCAATAGTCAGTCAAACCATCAAATAGCGGTTGGTATTTGATATCGTTTACTGAATAAATATACATCGGGAATACCAGGTTATTGGCAATCCATGCATCACGCTGGCCGGTTCCCTGCATCATAATATTCAAGTCGAAACCCTTATAATTAGCACCGAGAGTAATACCATACAGATATTTAGGCAGGCTATTGCCTATTACTTTCTGGTCGCCGGGATTATCTAATGTACCGTCTCCGCTATCAATCTGATTTGTACTTTTGTCATCATCACGGAGATTTTTGAACTTCAAGTCACCGGGACGCGGACTGACACCTTTAATAGAGGCCACTCCATCTTTAAGTTTCCAACTATTAGTATCTACAAAATCATCTACCGTATAGAATCCGTCCACTTCATATCCCCAGATTTCTCCCAGTCTCTGTCCCGGATAAAAATTACTCAGCAGCTTAGAAGCAGCATTGTCGTCGTACTTAGTAATTTCAGAATAGCTATCAGAAAGATTGAATCCGACACGATAGTTGAACTTACCGATACGGTCTCTCCAGTTCACTGCCAGTTCCCAACCACGAGTACGCATATCGGCTGTATTTTGGAAAGGAGAACTTGCACCTACCACAGCAGGAAGCTGCATACCCGGAGCCAACATTCCTTTTGTATCACGCTGATACCAGTCGAACACAACATTCATGCGATTACCGAACATATTCAAGTCGAGTCCGATATCCGTAGTGGCCACTTTTTCCCAAGTAAAGCTTGTACTTACCAGATTCGGTAAAGAGTTGATAGCAGTTACATAATCACCTCCAGACAGCCAACCGTTGTATTTATTGCTAACGCTCATAGTTGGGAAGTATGCATAGTTCACTACATTCTGGTTACCGATCACACCGTAAGATGCCCGAATCTTCAGACCGTCAATATAATTGCGCGTAACTTCCATAAACTTTTCCTGAGCTACGTTCCAACCCAAAGATACAGATGGGAAGAAACCAAAACGGGAATCTTTCGGGAACTTGGATGAACCATCGTAACGACCGTTCACTTCCAGCAAATACTTATCCATATAGTTGTAATTGACCCGGAAAAATCCTCCTCGAACAGAGTATTCATTATAACTGTCTGTCGCTTTCAGGTCACCTGTACCCGAACCCAATGCCGGTACTTCAACAACAGCCTGATTATAAGACAATACATTTACACCTTCTGTATACTTGGACTCCTGGTTGAAACCGGTCATTACACTGAAATGATGATCTTTGTTGAGATCGAATTTGTATGTTCCGTAAATATTGAAAGCATTGTAGTCGGTAAATTGCTTCTCTTTCTGCAAATAATCTTTTGCTGCATTCCAGATGTTATTACCTCCCTGAATATCTGTATACTGAGTTTTTCCGGTATAGAAATTATAATCATACATGTTCTTGTCAAATGTATACTCGAATACTGCCTCAAAACCTTTGAACGGTTTCAGAATAGATTTCACGAAAACACGCGGATTATCATACGACTTTTTCCATTTATTTGCTAACAATACCTGGTTGCGCGGTGTGTTGAAAGGCAAATCCTGAGAAATTGTAGAACAAACATCCGAAGGCATATTACCTTCCGGCTGATAAGAAACCTGATTACTGCCAAACATACTTCCCAAACCGGAATTAGGTTGCGACTGATTGGTACGTGCATAACTCATAGTCAACTCCTGGGTAAACCATTTGGTTATATCAGCAGAAATATAGGAATTGATGTTCAAACGCTCATAGGTGTCTTTATCGGTGATCAGCACACCGTCCGTCGATACATATCCCGCCGACATACGATAACGCAATTTATCCGTACCACCGGATACAGAAAGATTGTGGTTCATCTGGAAGCTGGTCTCCATAAAATTCTTATAGGGATCATGCTCATTCAAATAATACAAAGCTCCATCCGTATCTGCGAAAATACCGTCACCTACAGTTTTGATAGATGAAGGATCCTGCCTATACTGTGTGAGGTATTCTTTCCACTTTGAAACGCTGGGTGAACCATACGACCAATAAGCATCAGAATATCCCCCGTCCTGATAAGCCTGCAGATAATCCATCAAAGATGCCTGTTTAGGCAGATTGGTTGCAGTAGCAAAACCAAAATTATTGTTATAATTCAGACGAAAGGCCGTAGCTTCTTTCGGACGCTTGGTAGTCACTAAGACAACACCGCCGGCTGCACGTGCACCATAAATAGCTGCCGAAGCGGCATCTTTCAATACAGTTACGGTCTCAATATCTTCCGGATTCAACATATCGAGACTCCCCTCTACGTTATCAATCAAGATAAGGGGAGCGACATTGGCACCATAAGATCCGTCGCTATTCTTGATACCCACCGAATAGGCACCACGCAACTGGAATGACTTTCCGCTACCCGGAGCATTTCCACTATTAGAAACCAGCAGTCCCGGAACTGTACCTTGCAATGCATCAGAAGCCGTCATTATGGGACGATCGCCAATAATTTCGTCCATTTTAATAGATGAAACGGCCCCCGTCAGGTTCGCTTTCTTTTGTGAACCGAAACCAACTACCACCACTTCATCCAAAGTACGGGAATCATCCTTCAGTACTACTTTCAGAGGGGCCCCCGCTATGGCTTTCAATTCTTGCGTTACATAACCAATGTAAGAGATAACAATAACAGCACCCGGACTTACCGACAAGGAGAAATCTCCATTTATATCACTGATAGAACCATTTTGAGCATTATTTTTCTCCATAATGGTAGCTCCAATGACCGATTCACCCAAAGTATCCCTGATATTGCCTTTCACAACGATCTTATTACTCTGTTGTGGCGTTGCAACCACTACCGGGGTACTCTTCAGAATAACCTCATTGTCTTTGATAACATAGCTGATACCGCTATCTTTAAACAAAACATTCAGCACTTCCTCTATGGAACCTTCACAATGGATGTCACGGATCTTTGCATTGCTCAAATCGGCCGCCTTGTAGAAGAACGTATATTTACTGTTCTTCTCAATAACTTGAATAGCCTGTTTAATGCTCATTGCTTTTCCTTGCACGGCTATCTGTCCTTGCACAGCAAAAACGGACATAGGATACAGGAGCATAAACATAATTACGCCTGTCAGAAAACGCCTGTTACAGACGCTAAAACATAGTCTCATGTCTTTCATTTTTTGATTATACGATTAATTAGTGATTGATAAAAGCGATTATTTATAAATAATGATTTTCTGTGTTTCTTTTTTAAATTTCAAATTCATATTAATACAAATCTTTTCGATGACTTTAGAGGCAGGGTCATCATAGCGCATATAACCCGTGAACAAGTCATTGCGAGCTACTTTCCTATCGAGTTCTACCGGAATGTGGTAAATATCATGAATAGCTTCTATTAAATCATCCATACGCATGTCGACAAACTTATAACGCCCTTCATCCCAACTGATATTACCTATGTTCTTTAATATCACTTCATCTTTCTCGGGATGAAAAACAATCTGCTGCAAAGGTTTCATTTCAACTTTTCTCTGTGAAGCCTTCACATTGAAGTCAACCTTTCCACTAAAAAGAGTCACCTCCGCACCATCCTGACAGGTAGACTGCACACGAAAGACCGTTCCTTTGACTTCGACAAATGCCTGATCGATATATACTTTAAAATTATGGCCTTTACGCTTAGTTACTTCAAAAGTAGACACTCCCTCCAGCCATACTTCCCGGTTACTCATAAAATCCTGTGAAAAACGAAGACGGCTCCCAGCCTGCATCCAGACTTTTGAACTGTCGGGAAGTATATACAACCGGCTATTTGAAGAAACAACTTCAGTATACTCAGTTATACGCTGTGAAGCTGTATGCCCTTTATCAAAAAAGAAAATACCACCTCCGATAATCAATAAAGCCGTAATACATGCAGCTAGTGCAACCCTCCAATATCTGAGTTGAAGTTTCTGACTACGCTCAACAGGAGCCTGGCATCTGGAGTCAATCTTATCCCAGATCCTTCTTTCAATAGCACCATTTTCCACTATATTTTTTGCCGCATCGAATTGTTTTTTCATTTTCGTCTCCACAACATTCCAATGTGCCAGCTCTTCCATTTCTTCCGAAGAAGACTCACCTGCAATCAATTTGCGGACAAGCCTATCATATTTATTAGAAATCTTCATATTCTTTATATTTCTTTCCAAAAATCCAAGCTATATTTATAAATCTATCCATAAATACACTATTTATAAAATTCCCCCCTATATGTTTTCGGCTTTTTTTCTGTTTTATAAATTGAGTATGCTATATTTGTAATTCAAACGTAACGCTTAATGAACGAAAAAGAAGCAATTATTAAACTAAAGACCTGCAATGATAAAGCCGCCTTTGCATTCCTCTATCGCTCTTATTGGGCTAAGGTTTACAATTTTACGCGACTTTACATCACCTCTGCGGTCGATGTGGAAGAAATCGTTCAAGAAGTTTTTATTAAAATTTGGGAGAATCGGGAAGCTTTGGATGAAGAACAAAATTTTGCCGGATACTTATTTATCACGATGCGCAACCTTGTTTTCAACCGTTCCCGTAAGAATCTGAATGAACCCTTCTACCAACTATCAGTGATAGAAGCTGTCGAAGAATCATACGATATAGAAGAAGAATTGGACGCAGCCAATCTGCGCACACATATCTCAGCACTGATCTCAATGCTGCCTCCCCGGCAGCAGGAAGTGTTTCGTTTAAGCAGGGATGAGGAACTTTCTTATCGCGAAATTGCAGAAAGACTACAAATATCAGAAAGAACAGTGGAACACCACATCTCCGATGCCCTAAAGTTTCTACGAAAAAACATCAAACTCTATTTACTGTTCCTTTCATTATAAATGAAGTAGCGCTGCTCTTCCCCGTTGGGACAGAACAGCGCCGATCATCAGTTTTTTATGAAAAACGAAACTTTCTTTCATAGAGAGGTATTACACTTACATAACAATTCTCTCTTCACAGAGATACTATTAACACTATATATAAACATGATGATTTTCATTAATAAATCAAAAATAAACATTTCTATAAAAATAAGAAATGGAAATCGACTAATAGAACAATTATGCCGATAAAAATGTTCTCTACATTTTTAGTAAACGTTTACTTAGATACCTTACCGGATACCAGACGGACAAGAATCCGACAGCAAAAACGGTAATAAATATCACGATGACATCCCACAAATGTACACTGACCGGATAAGCATCAACTACAAAATTTCCTGCAGCACTACCTCCACCCAATGAAATAACCCCGTACGTCATCTGAACCCAGCACAACAGCAATCCGAGTACAATTCCGATTATGGCTCCATAAAAGGAAATCATACATCCTTCAAAAAGGAAAATACGCGAAACCAATCGATCATTAGCTCCAAGCTTGCGAAGCGTATCCACATCTTCCTTTTTATCCAGAATAAGCATCGACAACGACCCTATCACATTAAAACAAGCAATCACTAAGATAAAAGTGAGAAACAAATATGAAACCAGTTTCTCTATCTCCATGATACGAAATACATCTTCCTGTTGTTCGTAGCGGTTACGAATAACAAAATCATCTCCCAGTTCTTTCTTAATCTTTGCTTTGACGAAGGAAAGATCAGAGCCGGGTTTTAACTTTAGTTCTATTGCAGACACTTCGGTAGTATAGTCAAGCAAACGTCGGGCAAAATCCAACGAAGTAAGAATATACTGTCCGTCATATTTCTGCTGATTGACCACAAACACAACACCGGGCGAATACAAATAATCCATATTAAAGGAAGCAGCCGGATTCGCCATATTAACCTTTCCGCTCCTTTTAGGAATATATATCTGCAACGGATCAACAAATCTGATTCCAGTCCCCAATGTAGAGACAAGCTCTATTCCCATCACCCCGTAATCAACAATAGAATCATTCAGCAAAAACTCACCTGCACCATAAAGGATACTATCTATCGCAGTCAACTGCTCAAAATTGTTTTGTACTCCCTTTATGACGGCCATCGTCTGGCGGTCCTTATATTGTACCATCGCATTCTCTTCAAGTGTTTCAGTCAGCACATCTACTTCCGGCATCTGCCGGATAGCTTGAATACGAGGGGCCTGTGCATCAAAAACTTTCCCTTCGGCAATCGTCACTTTCAGTTCCGGATCAAATACAGTAAACAGATCGGCCACTGTATCCTGAAAACCGTTGAATACGGAAAGTGTACACACCATCGCCATCGTAGCCAATGCCACTCCACACACAGAAATAGCAGAAATGATATTGATGGCATTGTGCTTTTTCTTTGAGAAAAGATATCGCCGGGCTATGTAGAAGGGGAGGTTCACTTCAACAAAGCATCTATCTTTTCAATGTAGTCCAACGAATCATCCACGAAAAACTTCAATTCAGGAATGATACGTAACTGATGACGAACACGAGTACCGAGTTCGAAACGAATGGACTTCATATTATTATTGATATTCTTTACCATTTCTTCACTCTTTTCAGAAGGGAAGATACTAAGATATACACGAGCTATACTCATGTCGGGACTGATACGTACAGCGCTTACTGATACCAGTACACCGGGCATAGCTTTAGTCTGCAACAGAAAAATCTCACTGAGTTCTTTCTGTAACAGACGTGATATCTTGTTTTGTCTCGTTGTTTCCATAAATTTTTCTACGTAATTATTTTATCAAACAAGCAATTAGTACTTGTTACAATAGAACACAAAGTTATAGAAATATATCGTTTGATAGGCCAATAATATGTTATTTTTAATTTTCATTATTGAATTATTATTCAAAAAACGATCTTCACAGAAAGCACATAAGCAGACGTTACAAGAAAACATACACTTTTGAAATAAAATGTCGGTCTGAAATAAACCGACTCTACAGAAAAGATTTAAAGCAATTATCAACGAATACAAGAAGATGGACAGCCAGCTATTACAATCACTTATCACAGCCCAAACAACGAAAAGTCATTCTACTTTTTACGAATTATAGTCAACCCGTCACGTAAAGGCAGAATTACTTTTTCTACCCGTTCATCATGTGCCACCAACTCATTGAAAGCCTTGATTCCGATCGTCTGGTGATCATTGCTATGTGGTTCTTCAAGCACATGACCATCCCACAAAGTGTTATCAGCTATGATATAACCTCCTACAGAAAGATGTGCAAGAGTCATTTCATAATATTCAATATACTTACGTTTGTCACCATCCACAAAAGCAAGATCAAACGTAATGCCCAATGCAGGTATTAACCGGAGAGCATCCCCAATATAAAATTTAATTTTATCAGCATAAGCTGAGTTTTCGAGCCAGGGACGGGTAAAGTCTTCTTGTTCATCATTAATCTCGAATGTGTGAAGCATTCCGCCCTCCTCAAGCCCCTCGGCCAGACAAAGAGCGGAATAGCCACTATAAGTCCCTATTTCCAATATTTGGCGAGGCCGTATCATACGAACAAACATCTTCAACATACGTCCCTGCAGATGACCGGAAGCCATACGAGGACGCAGGAGTTTAACATGCGTATCCCGATAAAGAGATTTCAAGTATTCACCTTCCTCATCGATATGCTGCAAGATATATTCGTCTAAAAGATCGGTCTCTTTCATCTCGTCTCTTATAAATAACGGTTGCTATTAGGCAACACACTATCACCGGCATGCTTCAAAGCATCTTCCACGACATTGATTTCGAGGAAAGAAGTCTGCGTTCCGGCTTTACCGCTACTCAGATAACCCACCATATCAGTTGGATGCAAACGTCCTTCTTTCAACAAACGGCGCAGAGCTGCAAAATAGTACTCCTGCCCGTTGGCAAGTTCAGGCATATAAATCGCTTCCACACCATAAGAAAGTGCAAGGTGACGCATAGTCTTCTCCTTATAACAAATTGCAAGTACCGGATATTTACCACGGAAAGCTGCTAAATTGCGTGCAGTACGCCCCTGATAGCTATCCGTAATGATGGCACGTATCTTTAGCTTAGTAGTTGCTTTTACAGCTTGTTTAGCAAGGAAAGCTGTGACATCATTACTGTTTTCGTCCAAAGGAATGCGAATGTCATTCTCCTCCAACTTGTCCTTCTCAGCCTGTGCAGCAATCTTAGTCATCGTTTTCACGGCCTCTACAGGATATTTGCCATAGGCAGTCTCACCACTCAACATCAAAGCGTCTGTACGATAATAGATTGCATTGGCAATATCGGTTACTTCCGCACGAGTCGGACGTGGATTATTAATCATCGTATGCAACATTTGTGTTGCCACGATTACCGGTTTTTTGGCAAGGATACATTTGCGTATCAACATACGCTGAATTCCCGGAATACGTTCCTGCGGTACTTCAATACCCAAGTCACCACGAGCTACCATTACTCCATCGGCAACTTCCAGGATCTCATCAATGTTATCGACACCTTCCTGATTTTCGATCTTGGCAATAATGCGGATATCACTATTGTGAGCGTCCAGTATTCCACGGATATCAAGCACATCCTGGCGGTTACGCACAAAAGAATGAGCAATGAAATCGATATCTTTCTCTATGGCATAAAGGATGTTATTACGATCTTTCTCGGTTAAAGAGGGGAGATTGATACGAACACCCGGAACGTTTACACTCTTACGGCTCCCCAAAGTTGCCTCGTTCTGGACTTCACAAAGTAAGTATTCGGTTGTTTTATCAATAACTCGCAATTCAAGGTCACCATCATCTATCAAAATAGTCCCCCCTACATTCAGGTCATGCACAAAATTCGGATATGAAACGGCAATGCATTCACGGGTAGTCTCACGATCGGGATCTCCTACGATTTTAACTTTCTCACCGATCTGATAAAGTATGGGGTCCGCATTGGCAGTGGTACGCACTTCCGGTCCCTTGGTATCCATAAGGATGGCAATGCGATTGGATACGGCACGCACATTGGCAATCAACGCCTCAAAACCTTCACGACTGGCGTGGGCTGTGTTCATACGAACCACATTCATCCCTGCATCAAACAACTCTTTTATAAAATCTACATCGCAACGTCTGTCTGAGATGGAAGCTACGATTTTAGTCTGTTTCAGCAACATAATCTATCTACCTATTTATATTTATACCTATTTATCTAATAAAGCTTCGAGTGCCAGACGATATGAGTTCAATCCAAATCCACAAATAACACCTTTACAAGCACAAGCAATCATAGATACATGGCGGAACTGCTCACGGGCATGAACATTGGATATATGAACTTCAACTACAGGAGAGGTTACGGAGCGGATAGCGTCCTGCAAAGCAATGGAAGTGTGTGTATAAGCTCCTGCGTTCAATATGATCCCATCCACATCGAATCCGGTTTGCTGAATAATATCTATGATTTCCCCTTCAACATTCGACTGGAAATAGCCCAATTCCACATCGGGATATTTTTTACGAAGTTCAGCCAAATACTCTTCAAATGTAACGCTTCCATATATAGAAGGTTCACGCTTGCCCAAAAGATTAATATTGGGACCATTAATAATTTGTATCCTCATAACACAATCCTGCTATTTTTAATACCTTTGTCTTCGAGAACAATATTTCAAGGTGCAAAGGTAGAAAAAAGAAATGAAATTAGAGGAAAAAACAAAAAAGAAGGATGAGCAAGGGCTGATTATCAAAAAGTACCAACAGTATCTGAAACTGGAAAAGTCCTTATCCAAAAACACACTGGAGGCTTACTTGACAGACCTGGAGAAGTTACTAAGTTTTCTATCAGCCGAAGGCGTGGAGATACTTGAAGTCAGCCTGACAGATCTTCAACGCTTTGCTGCCGGATTACATGATATTGGTATCCACGCCCGTTCACAGGCACGTATCATTTCAGGTATTAAATCCTTTTTCCACTTTTTGATTATAGCTGATTATATAGAAGCCGATCCCAGCGAATTGCTGGAAGGTCCCAAAATCGGATTTAAACTTCCGGAAGTACTGACTGTAGAAGAAATAGACCGGATTATTTCGACAATAGACCTGAGTAAGAACGAAGGGCAACGAAATCGGGCAATCCTGGAAACGCTTTACAGCTGTGGATTACGGGTTTCCGAGTTAACCGGACTAAAACTATCAGACTTGTACTTTGACGAAGGTTTCATTAAAGTAGAAGGAAAGGGCAGCAAGCAACGATTAGTCCCTATCTCTCCCAAAGCGATCCAGGAAATAAAGCTTTATTTCCTGGATCGAAATCGGATCAATATAAAAAAAGATCATGAAGATTATCTGTTTTTAAGCAGGCGAGGTACCCATTTATCACGAATCATGATCTTTCATCTCATCAAAGAGCTGGCCGATATGGCGGGAATTACCAAAAATATCAGTCCGCATACATTCCGCCACTCCTTTGCGACACACTTACTTGAAGGAGGCGCCAATCTGCGGGCTATCCAATGCATGTTGGGGCATGAGTCTATTTCGACTACCGAAATCTACACCCACATCGACCGCAATATGTTGCGAAGTGAAATCATAGAACATCATCCACGCAACATCAAATACCGACAAGAAAAAAAGCCGTTTCGGTAAACAATAGAGGCTGATTTGGTGTTGTTTAAGAAGGAAAATAGTGCTAAACAACCCGTAAACACGATAGTTTTCATTAAATTATAATAAAATTAAGAGTGTATTTGCCTAAATGTATAAGAATTAATATCTTTGCGTGGCATTTATGGGCAATCCACAGATGCATATTGAATAGACAAAATTTCAATTACAAACATTTAATTTATACCTAAAATGATCAAGAAGTTGTATTTGCCTTTACTTATGGCATTGGTTGTTGCATTGTCATCATGTAGCAACAAAATGGGTGCACTGTCATCTGATTACTTCACTACGACTCCTCAGGTACTGGAAGCTGTAGGTGGTAAAGTTCCTGTGACTATCAACGGAAAGTTCCCTGAAAAGTATTTCAAAAAGAACGCAGTTGTTGAAGTAACTCCGGTTCTGAAATGGGAGGGTGGACAAGTTAAAGGACAGCCTGCCGTATTCCAGGGTGAAAAGGTAGAAGGTAACGACCAGACTATCTCTTACAAGATGGGTGGTAATTACACGATGAAAACTACATTCGACTACGTTCCTGAAATGGCAAAATCTGAACTTTACCTTGAGTTCAACGCAAAAGTCGGAAAGAAAACAATCGCTATCCCTGCTGTAAAAATCGCAGACGGTGTGATCTCTACTTCTGAATTGATTAACAACACTTTGAGCAGTGCTAATCCGGCTTTGGGTGACGACGCTTTCCAACGTATCATCAAAGAAGCACACAACGCTAACATTATGTTCCTTATCCAACAGGCTAACATCCGCTCAAGCGAATTGAAGACTGCTAAGGAATTCAACAAAGAAGTTGCTAATGTAAACGATGCTGAAAACAAGAAGATCAGCAATATCGAAATTTCTGCTTACGCTTCTCCCGATGGTGGTGTGAAGTTGAATACAGGGTTGGCTGAAAACCGTGAAGGTAACACAACCAAACTGATCAACAAAGACCTGAAGAAGGCTAAAATTGAAGTTCCGGTTGATGCTAAATATACTGCACAGGACTGGGAAGGTTTCCAAGAACTGGTTTCTAAATCAAACATTCAGGATAAAGAATTGATCCTTCGCGTTTTGTCTATGTATCAGGATCCTGAACAAAGAGAAACTGAAATTAAGAACATCTCTTCTGTTTACAAAACTTTGGCTGACGAAATCTTGCCGCAGTTGCGTCGTTCTCGTTTGACTTTGAACTATGAAATCATCGGTAAGTCTGACGAAGAAATCGCTAATCTGGCTGCAACAGATCCGAAACAGTTGAACGTAGAGGAAATTCTGTACGCTGCTACACTGACTAACGACCCGGCTAAGAAAGCTGACATCTATACTAAAGCTTCTCAGCAGTTCCCGAATGACTATCGTGCATTCAACAACTTGGGTAAACTGGCTTATCAGGCAGGTGATCTGGACAAAGCTCAATCATACGTGAAGAAAGCAGAAAGCATTAAATCTGCACCTGAAGTAAACATGAACTTAGGTCTGATCGCTCTTGCTAAAGGTGACAAAGCTGCTGCTGAATCTTACTTAGGCAAGGCTGCCGGTGCAAAAGAACTGAACGAAACACTGGGTAACCTGTACGTAGCTCAGGGACAATACGAAAGAGCAGTTAACGCATTTGGTGATACTAAAACAAACAGTGCTGCTTTGGCACAGATCCTTGCTAAGGACTACAACAAAGCTAAAAACACATTGGCCGGTATCGCAACTCCGGATGCTTACACAGACTACCTGATGGCTGTTCTGGGTGCAAGAACTAACAACACTTCTATGCTGACAAGCAGCTTGAAGAGTGCTGTAGCTAAAAACCCGGCTCTGGCTAAGAAAGCTGCTACAGATCTTGAGTTCGCTAAATATTATACGAATGCAGATTTCATGAGCATCGTAAAATAAGCGAGACTTCATTGAGCAAAACATAAAAAAGAGAGTTGTCCGTCACACAAATGACGGACAATTCTTTTTTTTTATCCACAAAACCCTTACTTTCGCAAAAAAGAATGAAGAATGAGAAAGATAGGGCTTCTATTTATTACCATATTTTGCTTACTTGCATGCAAAAACAACAGTTCCAGGATCAGTCTGGAAGGCGAGATCAAGGGATTGACTAATGACACACTCTACCTGTATGGGACAGATGCTTTGTACGATCGTATAGATACGATTTATGCAGAGAAAGACAAGTTCAGCTACAACCTCAATATCGATTCTACAGTAATTGACACACTGACTACAGCCGTACTCCTGATAAACGGTCATGTAGAGTATCCTGTTTTTTTGGATAAAGGAAATCAAATTACGATCAAAGGAAATATTGATGATCTCAGCTATCTGGACATAAATGGCAATGAACCAAATACGAGTTTGAGCCTTTTTATGAAAGAACAAAGAGGCTTAGGCAGTGCATCAGACAAAATGATGCAGGAGAAGGCCGAAACATTTATCCGCCAACACAACTCTTCATTGGCAAGTGTTTATCTGCTGGATAAATACTTTGTACAGACTCCGCAACCGGACTATATCAAAATTAAAGAAATAACTGAGGCTATGACAGGTGCACTCCTCGACCGCCCGTATATCGAGAATATCAGCGACTACATCGATCAATTGGAAAAAGTGACTGTCGGGAAATCTGCTCCTTACTTTAGTTTACCCAATGAAAAAGGCGAGAAATTATCACGTTCTGCCGAGAGATTCAGAAATAGATATCTCCTGCTTAATTTCTGGGCTTCATGGTGTGATCCGCAACCTGAAGCCAATGCAGAATTAAAAAGACTGAATAAGGAATATAAGAAAAACAAAAATTTCGCAATGTTGGGAATATCACTCGACATAGATAGAGAAGCATGGGAAACAGCCATTAAGAAGGATACTTTGAGCTGGGATCAAGTATGTGATTTTACAGGACTTAGTTCGGAAACAGCCAAACAATATGCCATACTGACGCTTCCTACTAATATACTGCTCTCTCCCACCGGCAAAATTCTAGCAAGAGATATCCAGGGAGAAGCGCTTACCGGTAAGCTGAAAGAATTACTAAAAACGGAAGAGAAAAAAACAGGGAAATCTATCCGCTAAACCGAGTTACTAACCTAAAATCATTGAAAACACGTGCTAATAAAAGTATTCGGAGCGGCTGTACAAGGCATTGAAGCAACCCTCATTACAATAGAAGTCAACAGTTCACGAGGATGCATGTTCTACATGGTAGGTCTTCCTGATTCAGCCGTTAAAGAAAGCCATCAGCGTATTCTGTCTGCCTTACAAGTGACCGGCTACAAAATGCCAACCAGCAATATAGTCATTAATATGGCTCCGGCAGATATTCGCAAAGAGGGTTCATCCTATGATCTCCCCCTGGCCATTGGCATGCTTGCAGCCGGCGAAACAATCTCATGCCAGAAGCTATCACGTTACATGATGATGGGTGAATTAAGTCTTGACGGAACTATCCAACCCATCAAAGGAGCCTTACCTATAGCCATCAAAGCACGCGAAGAGGGATTTGACGGATTAATCGTACCTTCACAAAATGCACGGGAAGCGGCGGTAGTCAATAATCTGTCAGTATATGGAGTAAATAATATACAGGAAGTAATTGAGTTCATCAATGGTAAACGTGAACTGACACCAACCATAGTCAATACCCGTGAAGAATTTTATGCGTGTCAGAGTGATTTTGAATACGATTTTGCAGATGTAAAAGGCCAAGAGAACGTTAAACGGGCACTTGAGGTAGCGGCGGCAGGAGGACACAATTTAATTATGGTAGGAGCCCCCGGAAGTGGTAAATCAATGATGGCCAAAAGATTATCTTCCATACTCCCCCCCTTATCCTTGGGAGAAAGCCTTGAAACAACCAAAATACATTCGGTCGCTGGTAAATTAGGACGCAATTCCTCTCTGATATCTCAGCGGCCTTTCAGGGACCCGCATCACACCATCTCACAAGTAGCGATGGTAGGAGGAGGCAGTTTCCCACAACCGGGAGAGATCAGCCTAGCACATAACGGGGTACTCTTCCTGGATGAACTCCCGGAATTTAATCGTAGCGTGCTCGAAGTATTGCGTCAACCCCTTGAAGACCGGCGTATAACCATTTCACGAGTGAAAAGCACTATTGACTATCCGGCCAGCTTCATGTTGGTAGCCTCCATGAATCCGTGTCCTTGTGGCTACTACAATCACCCGACAAAACCATGTGTCTGCAATCCGGGACAAGTACAAAAATACCTGAATAAAATATCCGGCCCCCTGCTGGACCGAATAGATATCCAAATTGAAATAGTTCCCGTACCATTTGAAAAGATTTCAGACCGGCAACAGGGAGAATCCAGCGCTGCCATTCGCCAAAGGGTAATCAAAGCCCGCCAGAAACAGGAAGAAAGATTTTCCGGCTATCCGGGAACTTATTGTAATGCCCAGATGACCAGCAAGCAACTTTCTTCTTTTGCACAACCTGACACGAAAGGGCTATTACTGCTAAAGAATGCCATGGAACGCCTGAATCTTTCAGCCCGTGCCTATGATCGTATCTTAAAAGATACACGTTCAAAAATATATCCAATATACAACTATCAACATAGAATAGCTTAGTGTTATAACTAAATATATCTATATTATCACATTATAGATAATTATCCCAATTAAAAGTTTATTAATCATACTCTTATCAAACGATATAATTCTAATAGAAAAGTCTCCACTAAAAGAATATTTATATGTATTTTTGCATTATACCAAACTGACTGATAAATACATGGAATGGAAAGATTTAGATAGAAGAACGAAATTTTCTGTTATTGAATTGATACTACTAATAATATTACTATTATTCCTATTATGTTACCATTATGAGGATATAGCTAATTATTTTTATGGTACAGACAATGATAGTAAAGGAAAACTATTATCTACTATATTAACTGCTATTGGGGGAATTTGTGTTATAATTGGATTATATCTTAACAACAAAAAACTGACACAACAAATACGCCAAGTAAATGAACAAGTTAGACAAAATGATATATCCGTACATAATAGTAATGACAAAAGATTTGGTGAAACAATAGGCTATTTAAATAATGACAACGAAGGCATTGTAATAGGCGGTATATATGCACTTTATCAATTAGCGAAAGAAGACTCTAGATATGCACCTATTATTACTAATATTCTTTATAGTTACATTAATAATAATCTAGATAAACAAAATAAGCAGTCTTATAAAACAATTATCTCGTTATTATTTTCCAAAGAAAATCCTTTCGTATTTGATGGTAAAATAGAATTCTCAAATATAACATTTGTAAAGAACAAGTTTTACTTTAAAAATAACCATATTAAACTTATTGACTGTAATATTCAGGATGTTACTTTTATAAATTGTAAGAATATTGATATTGAATATTCTAATCTAGACAATGTTTCCTTTGAAAACAATACTACAATTTGTATCTCAAACAGTAAAATAACTAATGATATGTCTATTCTAGGAGATACAATAAATGTTATACTATTTAATAAGAATCATATATTTGATTCTTCAATATTTGCAAGAAGCATAGAGTCTTTACATATATATAATTGCATATTAGAGAAGTTTATCAGAATTGAATCTTCAAATATAAAGTCATTAGACATTTCTAATACCCAAGGACAAGAATCTAATTCTATTATTTATATTAACACAGAAAATTCAATTAAAAGTTTAGGAGTAGATAATAATGAGCTTGTGAAAGTTAATATAAAAAAGAAGTGACATTAGCCAATTTGTTACCAAATAAATACGCCCAAATATCTCCAATATAAAGGTGAAATTCCATTTGACGATGAAGATTTTGAGGATACTGATTATTATCTAGTTCCTAATAAAATAGAAGAATAATAACTTCCTGTAAAAGAGTTGCACTAGTCTATCGCTGACTAGTATAACTCTTTTATTATTTTAGTACCATTAAAAACTCAATAATTCACCCAATAGATATATTCTCTTTGACCTTAACAGCTCAAAATCAATATTTGGCTCTGTATTATTTAACAACGCTAATTGGCAACGTTTCAATATCTTACCCATATAATTTCTGCCATCTGAATAAGTCCCAATATATTGAATCTTATCGCTCTCTGATTGAATAAGCGCATCTAATTCTAGGCTATTCTTTTTTATTTTTCCCTCACGTACCTTCTTCATGTATTGTAAGGTAGTGTAACGCTTTACCTTATCCCTAGCCTCTTCAAGTTCCACATTCTTGCATCCCCATGATGAACTTGTGTCCTCATGTATTGTCGTACTATTTTCAATTATGATTGCGTTTGGAGGGAGTAATTTTAATTTTTCCGCAAAATCTCTATTCTGACATTTAGCCCATATAACATACAACATCCATTCAGTTCTGAATGAATCCCAATCGGCTCTTATTAATGCTTTGTTTGCGTTTTTCACCTTCTTTTTGGCTGTGTAGCCGTTTTTTTCATATAATAGCTGATTTTGAATACGTTTATGCTCTTCTGTATTGTTTGAAAATTGACCGCAAAGATAAGCCGATTCAGAAGTATAGAACATGTGTCCGTGCAAATTAAACGGATAACCCGAACATTGATTTCCTAGGTCTAATATAATGCCATCTTTAGTGTCGGATGCAGTTTTGAACGCCCAACAATCTACCTTAGTTGCATCATGTGTTTGGATTAACTCAAAGTTATTGATATTAAATTCATAATTATTTTCACTTATTGAATTTTTAATCAACTTTCGGTTCTTCTCATTTAGAGTTTTGATTTCCTTCACTTGTTTTGGTAGAATGCTAGTCTCATACTCTATTTGTTGCACTAACTTTTGTAACTGACGGAATGATTTAATCTTGATTATCTCATCATCATACTCTATATACCCTTGTACCCCAACAGTTACAGCAGTAATCTCACCATCCATTAGTTCAGATAACGGAACATTCATCCCATCCGCAATCTTCACCAATAACTTATGACTAAGTGGATATTTGCCATTTAATATCTTGCATATAGTCTCATGGGCTATACCACTTTTCTGTGATAGTTCCCTTTGGCTCATGTGAGCCTCATCCATGTATTTCCTTATATTATCTATTTCCTTCATGTTGATATAAAAATCAAGATTGATACAAATATATGAAATTACAATCAACTTCAATACACAAAAATAGCGCAAAACAGATAAAAGTGAATATCCATTTTGCGCTACTTATTAGATTTTCTATGTAAATAATTTATTATCAGTTATTTAAGCTCATATTTCAATATTCACTTTTGAATATAAGTGAACTTTTGTTAGGTAAGGCCATGAAAAATGCTTTTCTTTGTAGAAAAGTATATACTATGTATTTTTCGACATTAACAGAAGAGCAAAGAAAACAAAGCTATGACTATATTGAAAACTTCATAGCTGAACAGGTAAGTGATTGGAGTGTAGCTCCGAATACGGATGTTATTGAGGCTGAGTTTTCAAGAAGAATTAAAAATATGGGAAAGGAGGAGTTCTCTTTTTTAGTTTTCCACAGTGGATATATACCAGAATTATATCCTCATGATTCTTCTCAGGAAACATTATATTCAAAATTAATTGAATCATTGGTTTGCGAATGGGCCAAAAGAGTTGGCTTTACAGATTCCTATCTTCAAACACAAAAGTCTAATAAGGAAGATGTAACAATAAAAATTGGGAATAATATTATTGTTTGTGATGCTAAAAGTTTTAGATTGGGGAGAAGTCAAGCTGCTCCAAATGTAAAAGATACAATAAAAAAGCAAGCATATACTACTTGGTTAGAGCAGTATAATGAAGATTCTCGCATTGGTGGATTAGTTACTTTCCCTTCATTACATGATTGGAAGAAAGGAAGTGAGGCTTATTATTATTTTACTGAGGGTAATCCATCAATCATGTTACTTTTTTATGAACAAATGGCCTTTATATTACAAAAGGATATTAAGCAGAACAAAATAATTGACTTTCTAAACTCATACTCAGAAATTTATCCTAAAGCAGATAAAAATAAGGATATTTATACTAATGGTTTGTTGGATAATTTATTTGAGGATTACAAAACTGAATATAAAACCTTTATTACAGAAACAGAAAAATACATTATCGAACGTGTTCAAAACACTTATGATAGATTAGACACTTTCCTTAATGATAATTATCAACGTATTAAAGAAGAGGTGGAAAAAATCTCTTATGAAGAGCTCAAAGAACATGCTACAGTTGCAAAATTTAACGAAATGTTTGGGCAACTAAGAAAGCAACAACAAAATATAGTGGAGTTTAGACCATTAATGGAAGAAGAAGAAAATGAGGAGGAAGAGTAATTACTCTTCCTCCATATTTGCAAATAATCCTTGTTGCTCCTTGTGTATTTGAAGTCTATCTCTCGCTATTTGGCAATATTCTTCACTTATATCTATTCCTATATATTTACGTTTCAAATCATAAGCTGCTACAATAGAGGTACCACTTCCGCACATGGGGTCAAGAACAATATCCCCTTCATTAGTCCAAGAAAGTATATGGTCTTTTGCTAAATCATACGGGAATGGAGCTGGATGATTTTTGGCTTCTTGGTCAACAGCTTTTTTGCCAACAACATATTCCCAAATATTACCTTTTAATTTTTCATTCTTTACAGGGTTTGCTAATTTACCTCTTTTTTGTGTCGAAGTTGAAAAATTCTTATATGTAGTTCCTTTTAATTCTAAACCAGCATGTAAGCAAGGTACTTTTAACGGATTATGTGTAGTTACAGCGCCTTTGGAGAATACAAACATGTACTCAAATTCATTGGTATAACGTTTTCTGTATATTTGCGGTACTGGATTGGTTTTTTTAAAAATCATGGTGTCATGAAGGTTAAACCCTTTACTAATAAATGCTAGAGCTTGTTTAAAACTCGTTCCTGTTTCGCTTCCGTTAATTGTAGCATCTGATACGACCCAAACTACGACCCCACCTTTTTTAAGAACACGAAAGAGTTCATCAACTATTCTTTCAAAAGGGAATTTATAACCTTTATAAACCCTAAGATTATCATACGGAGGAGAAGTAATACACATATCAATACTTTCATCATTTATTTGGCGTAATACCTCTGAACAATCGCCTACAACTATGTTATTTATTAAACTCATATCTTGAATACTTTTAAGCGCAAAGATAATAATATTAGAAATCTAACAAGTCATAACAATGAAGGATTTCTTCTCTCCTTAATCCTAAATACCTTTTAGTAATTGCTATATTGCTGTGATTGAATAGCTCTGAAAGCATAACCAAAGCCATCTCTCCATTTGTATCTGCCATCTCATATACATGCCGTCCAAATGTCTTTCTGAGAGAATGGCTACTGAAATTTTTGACCGATTTTAAACCGTATTTAGCCTTGATTCCTTTTAATAGAACGTTGATTCTCTGAACACTATAAACGCAGTTCTTACGGCTTATAAAGCACTTTTCCGAGCTATCTATTATACTGAGAGCATCATAGCACTTTTGTACATGCTTCTGAAAGTTAGAATTGATTCTAATCTCTCTATGTTTCTTCGTTTTCTTTTCAATCAGCTCAAAAGACTTATCAGATAGAAGCATTTCCCAAGTCAATTGAAGAATATCACTGATTCGCAATCCGAAAAAGATACCACACCCAACAAGCAATGACATACGATATTCACCATCATTGAATAATCTATGTACCAAGTTAACAGCCTTATCCCATTCGATATAATCCGCTACAGTTGTACTATTCTTAACGCTCATAATTTTCAGTTTTAAGTATATTAATATGTAAGTGAATATATTACAGCCTCTTATTTAAAGATGCTGCTGATTATCAAGCAATAACCACTTTTCTAAATTAGTGAATATTCAGCCTCAACACGTTCTTTATAATTATCCACTTTCTCAACATGATGGTCAATGACTGTTACAAGTTGGTCAAAATAGATACCTTCAATAATCTCAATAATCTTATTTCTTTTAATGAACGAAATATCAAACAAATCTGTACCCTCATTATATACAACTTCTACAGTTCCCTTAAATTTGAAACCTTGAACCTTGAAGCTAAGTCCATTGGTAATAGTCTTTGGAGAATTAAATCCCCAAGACCACACAACCATTAACTGACTTTTCAGAACTCTCATTATATACATCGCCATTTCCATATTATGCTACTATATTATAACTTGATGGAAGGATAACAGCCATCAATTCTGCTTTTCTGTTATCATACTCTCTAGTCTGTATTTCACTTGGACTACTCATAGGAGAACTTAATCCCTTATAATTATAAGTTGCCGTCCAAAGCTCTCTCATTGCTTTTCTAACTGTTGAATCATTGATTGAAGCAACTAATTCAACGAATTTACGCATTGTACTATAAGCCTTATCCTTCATTTCAGCTACTTGATAATCTGAAAGATACCAATACCAATCTTGACCATTCATCACCTCTAGTGCTTTATTTATTATTTCTTTTGTTGTCATATCTCTTTGCTTTTTGATTACAGTACAAAGATAGTGATTCTATTTTAATTAGAATAATACTTACCGTTAAACCCAGTTAAAAATATGATTATATTTAAAATAGAATAATACAACAACAAAATAGGTGGGATTACCCCACCTATCAATCAACAATTCCAATTAGTCTTTCAATTTTAAACCCTCTCCATTGCATCTTTTGAAGGTCTAAATAAGCGAACATCCCAAAGAATCTTTTCGGAATGCCTGTACCTTCTATATTTGCTTTAACAGCATCCGACTGTAATGTTCCAACGGCATAACGGATTGTACCGTCTAGCTTTTCATAACAGAATCTAACCACTTCACCTCTCATCATACGTTTTTTTAAGGTTTCTGCCATCATACCCTTACTTACTGATGTAGCCTCATCCATATCATGCTGCATACACTTAACTGCTGTTGTTATTACATTGTTGCTGTTGAATTGAATTGCCTTCATATCTTTTTAAGTTTTGATTGTTATTACTATCCTTATCTCTCATAGTACAAAGATAGTGATTCTATTTGAAATAGAATAATATTTACCGTTAAACCCAGTTAAAAATATGATTCTATTTGAATATAGATAACATTTCTAGTAACTTTGTAAAAAATATATAGATATGGAAGAATACAGAACTATAATCCACCTAGAGTTAAATGGTGTGCATGAATATTATGGCTCACCAGCCTCAATGTATGATAAGCATACAGCCGAAGAACTTGGAATTAGTAAAGCGTCATTGAATAATTACTTTTCTAAATTATCCGATAATGACCCTCAACTATATCAGAATAGTAGGTGTATTATCAGAAAAGGAAAGCTATATACCAAACCATCAACTAGAGGCAGAAAAAAGCAAGAATCAGAATAAGCGACAAACCGTTTCCCTATACTGATAATCAATTAGTTATGCAGAATCTATAATTTTGCATTGTACTACCCGTGTCAATCATTGACTAAGAGTTTATTGACTTCCTCTCTTATAATATCCTTAACTCGCTCTTTTTCAAGTAAAAATGCCACAAAATTCACTGCTTGTTGAATATTGTCAAAGGATATGTTATTCTTGTCTAGAAGTTGATGTATAAGCTCATTTCTTGCCTCACAGTTGGTTTGGGCAAATTGTAATATGTCTTGCTCTCTAATTGCTTTTCGGATAGCTGCATATCGTTTTCGCTGACTGTCACTAATCTTTTTCTTGGTCTCTAGGGATTGTCGCTTACCCCACATTGGATTAAGGTTCCCGCTTCGTTCAACGCTTTGTTTAGTTGTTTCCATGTTCTTTATTATTTAAGTTATTATTGTATAGGTCTATAGCTGCTTTATATCTGTTAATTATTACTCCAAAGTTCAGGTTTATAGAAGCTTTTCTGCTCATCAGATATACATATCTCTTAGTCTGTTCAGCCTCATCATACCCATCCGCTCTGGCTCTTATAATATGCCAATACTTTAACCCCCTATCTCCTAATTCATTGACTATAGCACACCTTATCAACTGAGAATCTTTAGAAGTTAGAATTATGTTTATATCGTATTGAGTTATCTGTTCCGTTATTCTATTCAGTTTATCTTCATTACTACCTTCCGATAGGTTAATATAGTCTAGTTTCTCTTTTTCTGTATGTTGAGGCTGTTCTAATCTTACTATAAGTTCTTGAAGTTCTTCTACCTTTCTTTTTATCTCTTTAATGATATTTGTATTCATAATCTACTCTTTTACTTGATTTATTCTTGAAGTAACAATAAAGCTACTTCTAATTATAAATATCATCTAGAGACAGAAAATAACTACTTTGAAGTAAATAAATTAACTAGGTTCATATTGTTGAATCAAGTCATTGACCAAAGGTAACAATCTTCTATAATGTGGCTTAAAATCCTCATTTTGTTTTAGTTTGCCTTTGAAGAATTTGAAGCATTCCCAATCTTCTTTAGCTAAGTTAATTAGTATATTCTCAACCTTCATTCCTTCTTTTAATAAGTCATTAATCCTTTTATTATACTCATCTTCTATATTATTTATATTACTATTTTCTATTTCTTCATTATTTATATTATCTTCATTATCTATATTTTCTATATTATTTATATTGTTAGTAATTTGGGAATTTCTTCGGAAATCACTGGGAATTTCTTCGGAAACTCCTTGGGAAACAATTGGTGCATCCCTCTTCTTCACGTAACTTGCTGAATACCCCTTAGCATTATAATCGACCATTGGTAGTTGTAAATCGGGATTTTTCAATTCATCCATTGTTAGACATTCAAACTCCTTCATCCGTTCATAGTTCAACTTAAAGTAATTTGCGTGTTTCCCCTTACCCTTGCCTACACTCCAAATTTCAACGATTCCATGTATATATAATGTATCTAGGGCAGCGTTAACAAGTTTTTGGCTAAGTCTGCTTTCAGCAACTAAATCAGCATTAGTCCTAAAAAATATGCCATTTTTATCAGCATAATAACTTGATAGCTGACAAAGGGTAAACAACATACTCCTACAATTAACGTCCAACAGTATCATTAATTTCGTTGGTACCTGTGTAAATTGGTATTCTACTTTTTCCATAATATTTTGATTATTAAATTACTAAATAAAAAAAGATAGTACATTTCCTCAATGAGGATAAACGTACTATCTTTCCGTTTTTTTAATTATTGTATTGTTCCTTGTGATTCAAATATACCCGAAAAATATTAGAAAACCAAATTGTGTACAATGTAGGAGAAAATTTTTCCAGAATTTTTCATGCAGAACCGTTCTATGAAGTATAATAGGTTACTTCTATGAAAGTTAGAAGGAGTTACCTATCTTATTATTCATAGCGTTTTCGTGTATATATGCGTTTTATTAATTCTTTTGAATCATGTCTTTCATTACCTCGGATTTGAATTAGATTTAAATTATTACCATTGACCCAAAATTCAAATTTCACTTCCTCTATAGGTATTTCCTTCACATACTCAACTTCAATTATATAATGCTTATTAGATTGAGGAGTCACTTTTATTGCAGCTATACTACGCTGTATAATATTCTTTATAGCTTGTTCATCTTCCAAACTCTCCAAAAAATATTTATCTTTATAGTTAGGATATTGAAAGCGTATGTTAATACCCTCTTCATCATATACACTAAGTCTTTCTATTTCTGCATTATAATATGCAATCTTTGATTTTTCCTCAGACAATATTTTATCTAATTCTTGTATCTTCTTCAAATGCTTATTTCTATCCCAACGACCACTTATAAATAAATCATCAATTCGTTCTTGTTGTTCTTTTAACTCTTGTATATACCTCTTTGAAACTTCTAACTTATCAGTAAGAGTATTTATAATACGCTTATTATTTTGCTTTTCTTCTTCATCACTAATTAAATTACGCTTCAATTCATATCTTCTAGCATACCACCAAGTTAAGCTATCCAATACATTGGAACTGATTGAGACTTTAGACTGTTCACAATAATATGCTAATCTCCCATGTCTAATTATCATCTTAAACCACGTACCGTTATGATTATAACTTACCAACCCATGAGCATGATGAAACCATTTAGTATTATCTTTACTCATTTTAATGCTATTTTTTCTTTTCTCAGTTGCTCTATCAAAAAGCTCTTTTGTGATTATAGGTGGATATCTATGATTACTTCTGTATGCTTTTCCACCATAATATGCTTCGTTAGATAAAATATTAGTAATAGCTGTTCTCTCACCTCTATTTCGCCTATTTATCCAACCTCGTGCAACTAACTCTTTATATATAGAATTAGCACTATTATTTGTTGTGACATAGGTATTAAATATATATCTAACGACTTTAGCATTTTGTTCGTGAACAATAATATACCCATCCTCATCCTTAGTATAACCAAAAACAACTCGTCCGTTATTAGTCTTTCCTAGACTGTTACAACGAGCTTTTCCACGAGCGAAACGAGCCTTTTTAAGTATCATTTCTTGTTCAGCCATTTCTGCAAACATAGTAAATACCATTGATGCACCAGTATTAATACTTCCATCAGAATTTAAAAGGACAACTTCTGGTCTCATTACTTTTAGCTGTATACCCTTGTTTATCAGATAATCTTGAACACTAAACAAAACCTTTTTAGTACGAGCCAAACGAGAAACTTCCCAAACATACAAACAATTAATAGAAGAGTCATTTTCGATTAGTTCTTTCATTTTCTTTATACCGCTTCGTTCTTCCTCTGATAATTTAATTGCAGATTCTTTCTCTGCAATTGTTAGTATATTATTGACTGAATAACCATCTTGAATAGCTTTCTTTTTGAGTTCTTTAGTTTGTTCCTCAAACTCTTGATGTTCTGTGCTAACACGAATAAAAAGAATTGCTTTCATACTCTTGTACACATTATTATATATTATTACATTTGAGCAACAAAGATAATAAATAAAAAATTATCGGAGACATTTTTGAACGTGTTATTAAAGTATCCCGCACAATAGCTGATTTGGAAGAAAGCGAACAAATACAACCCAGCCATTTGGCAGAGGCAATCAGTTATCGGAATTTAGATCGGGAAAATTGGGCCGGGTAACGTCAAGAATAAAAGCATTATGAAAAAGAGCTTTCTTATTATACTCTGTTTAGCTTTACTATCTTGTGTGACCGGATGTAAAGATTCAACTCAGACTTTACTCAAGAAGTCTGTAGAAATGGAAGGTATTTCTACAGACAGTATGCTATTTTATCTTCAACAAATACAGTCCCCCAATCACCTGAGTGACAAACAACGGGCAGAATACTGCTTTCAATTGTATAAAGCCACATTGTGGAAAACCCAAAAGCCCAAAGATTCACTATTAAAAGTCTGTATCCCACTTTTCCTACATGTTGGAGATACTGCCCAATGGTTACAAGCCCAACTGGAACAGGCCAATAGTTTCTTTTATAAAGATCAGCCGGATTCTATTTTACATTCTGCCCGGGAGCTTCGGGACAAAATAGAGTATATGACTCCCACCCAACAAAGATATTACTATAACATACAGAAATTCACCTATTTCAATCAAAAAAAGTATCCAGAAGCACTAAAATTGGCTAATAAGGTGTTGGCCCTGAATAACCCTTCTAATGACACTCTTTCTTTATTTTATGATCATCGGACCCAATTGGAAATATTAAGAAAAATGGGAAAGACTGATGAAGTCATAGAAGGGTATTACAAAATGTTGGAATGGTTTGCTCCTTCCAAAGAATATCATTATCTAACTTACACCATAGCCGAAGACATCGTAAACTATTATCTAGGACAGCAAGACTTCGACAAGGCACTGGAATCTGTGCAAAACCTCCGCCTGTATCGTCGCAATCGCTATGATATACCTTACTACCAATTGATCCGAGGCCAAATATTCCAGTCCCTGCATCAATTGGACTCGGCCGGATATTATTATAAACAGGCAGCTACCTCAACTTCACCCTATATCGCCATTGAGGCTACCTCACGTTTATACCAGCTGACAAATGCGACCCAGCAACCGGAACAGGCATATTATCTGGCTAAAACAGAAGATATACTATATAAAGACCTCACATCAAACCTCAAAGCAAAAGAAACCACCAGAAAATATAATGAAGTAAAGCTCCAGAACGAACTCTATCAACTACGCCTTACCCAACAAGAAAAAGAGCTGTGGATGATGGGAATAGCAGTTATTTTATTACTTATAGCTCTACTAATACTCTTTTTCTATCATCAGGAAAAGAAAAAAAGACTAGTATCGGAACGAAGGCTACAAGCAGAACAGGCCGGAGAGGAAGCTCGTCGGCTACAACATGAAAATGAACTATTACATAAAGAAGCCGAATTAAGTGCACTGCGCGAAAAAGAGATTATCATGCGCAACAAAGAAAGCGAGATGCGTGAAGCTTTGTTCCGTCATATTTCTTTCCTTCAGAAACTTCCTTCTCTCCACATCGAGAACTCTACAGATGACAATCCGAATAGGAAGAAAATTACTGTAAGCGATGCAGAATGGTGTGAAGTGAAGCAAGCGGTAAATGACGCATTTAATAATTTTGTTGATCGTCTGCAAGAAGATTATCCGCAACTCAATGAAAAAGATATCTGCTTTTGTTGCTTGGTAAAGATTAACGTGAACATACAAGATCTATCGGATATCTATTGCGTCAGCAAAGCGGCCATAACCAAACGCAAATACCGAATTAAAACAGAAAAGATGCATATTTCTGACGAAACTCTCAGCCTGGATGCCATTCTTCAAAACTTCGGATAGTATTTGTCCGCCTATCCAAAGAGGATACATTTACATAACCATTTATAAAACAACAGTTTAAACCACATTCATACAATCATTCTTGTCCGCCTGTTTTTTTGCCTTCTCTTACCTTAATATCTAATTTTGCTGTTACAAAACGCGTTTGATTATTCATCTAATTATTTATGCTTATGAAAACAAGAATGATCTATCACAGTTTGGCAATCTGTTGTCTATTGCCTGCTTTTGCTTTTACAACCGGTGAAAACGATCCATTTACCAAATCGCCCACTGTTGCCAAACTAACAAATACCCCTAACGGTCCGCTAATCAGTTGCGATCTGAAGGCACTAAAAGATACTGTAAACTTCCCATTGAGCCAGTTAACAGAAGAATTACAGATTGTAAAATTAGACAATCGGGACGAAGCACTTATTGGCGGCTGGATACGAACAACCGTCGGAGAAAAATATATTTTAGTGAGCAATAACAAACAAACTCCTTATAAACTATTCGACCGGACAGGTAAATTTATCACCAATATCGGATCTTATGGACAAGGCCCGAATGAATATCTAAACACTTATGCCGAACAACTGGACGAAGCCAATAATCGCATCTATATCCTACCCTGGCAAAGCAGCAAGATATTGGTATTCGACTTGAAAGGTAATGCATTGGATCCTATCCCCCTGTGCCTGAGAGTTCCTAAAGGAAAATTCCGGGTAAACACAGCTAAGTCAGAAGTCACAGTCACAGTCCTGCCATTCCCTAAGTGGCCGGCAGTAGTCTGGACACAAGATTTAAAGGGTAAACGTAAAAACTTTGTAGCACCGGGAAGCCTTGCCATGCCACAAGACTTCAGTAACGAAGTGTCAATGGGGAATAACACAGCTGCCTACGATGTGATGTTAATGAAAATCATGCCACAACCAAGTGTAGATACCCTCTACCATTATAATGCCGCCAGCAACAAACTGGAAGGACGTTTCACCGTCAAGTATCCTTCAAATGATAAAATCCCCTGGCATGCATATTATGAAATCCCTAAATATTTCATCGGTGATGTCTCTTTCCCAATACAAATAGACGAAAGTACATTCTCCGGCTCTAAACCAGCTTATTACATGGTTGACAAAAAAACATTGCATGGCAATTATGTGCGGCTTTACAACGATTTTATCAGTACCCCGAGTCAGACGATCTATCCTTCGTTCAACAATGGATATTATGTCACTAATATGGAGCCTATGGCATTGAAAGAGATACTAGAGAAAGAAGTAAACAAAAAAGGACTGACCGCAGATAAAAAGAAAAAGGTACAGAACTTGATCAAGACGTTAAATGACAATGACAATAATATTGTAATGTTCGCCAAACTGAAACAATAACAAGATGGTTTATAGAAAAATCTCCCTATAGAAGAATTTTTATTTTTAGATACAGAAGACCGGTAATATTCCTAATAGAACGTTACCGGCCTCTGATCGTTTCACTTATTACTCTTTATTTCCGAAAAAACTGTTCTGCACGTCCCGGTGAAAATAGTTCCCATAAAGAAGCTACTGTCCAACCCGGAGCAAATATATCATTATAATATCCTTTCCCGTTTTTGCCATAATCCCAATTGGTATGTTGCACTACCTCAGGATAATATCCGCACTTAGCCACTCCACACAGATGCCCTTCATAAGGGAGTAACTGACGCATTGAAGTACTGATTACTTCGGCAAACTGTGAGAAACGAGGTTCGCTATACTCTTTGGAAAGCCAATTTAGTATAGAAGCAAATTCAAAGATAAACACATCGATGTGATTGTTTTCCACAGATACATTGCCCCATCCGCGCGTCTTGAGCCCAATATCTCCCAACATCTGTCCGGGCGCAAAAGGTACATCCCACAAATAATACCATGACAAAGCAAAATAAGCTGCTTTTTTTGTCAATCCCGTATAGTGTTCACGTTCTTTGCCCTGACTTACCAAAGCTAAATAATAAGTAGCTGTAGCCGCATATAAAGAGGCCTCTTTATCCTCACAGTTTGCATCAAGAGTAGACGAAAAATAATCCGATTTAGAGATTAATTCTTTCTCCAGATATTCGGCGGTCCGTTTAGCACTTTCCAGATAACGTTTATCCTTGAAATATTTATACCCCATCACTAAAGGCAGAGTAGCCGATGGTGTACTTCCGCCACTCTTATCTACAATAGAAAGATCATCCTTAAATTTACGGGGAAAACTTCCTTCCGGATTTTGCAACTGCAGGAATACATCAAGCATTTTACGTACCTTCGCTTCCCACTCAGGATGTTTACGTCCGTTTCTTTTCTCAAAATCCAGATAATGAAATATAGCATAAATACCTTCGGACTGACGCCGAATGCTAAATACCGTCTCCTCATAACCGGTGCGGTAGTCAACGAACTCTTTGAAAAAACCTGCAGGAGAAAACCCATTCACCAAATAAGTATCAAAGACTTTCGCTGCATTCTCTTTTAAATCAGCCCGATTATTCTTCCAGCCATATTCCCAGGCATTAAATGCGTTCAGCAAAACTCGTCCCACAAAACCAACCTCTGCCGAACCTGTATTTTGGCAATCATCAGTACGCATATGTACCCCTGAATTATAGTTCAGAGGACGATCACCTACAAAACTCTCAATAAAAAAATGGCTAAGAATCTCTTTAGTATAATCAGGAGTATAATCCGTTTCCACAGGTTTCGGTTGAAAAGTATCATAGCAATATTCCCAAGTATGACTTACAAACTCGGCAAAATCCTCCCCTTTTCCTTCATGAATTTCCCAGGTTAGTGAAATACTCTCTCCTTTCTTTAATAGTTGGAAAGCAGTGACTGAAGGTGCAAGTGTAAGTTTACGAATATAGGTTTTTGGAGCCTCTTTATACGGAAAACCAAATGCCAAAGCAGCCGTTCCATCCAGATTTTCAAATCCGGTGAAACCGAGTGAAGTAGTTCCCGAAAGAATCACCTCACCTTCCTTATGAGTACTCAAAGCGTCCTGAATATATTCTGCCCGGCGGACCACAGTCATGTATTTCTTTTGTTTTTCATCAAAAATACCGGTCAAAGGCGTGCTCAATCTATCTTCACGCACTACCCAGCTATCGGAAGTATGAAACGATGGAGCCTCTTTAGGTGAACGTAAATTACGACGATACCAGAAACCTGGCAAATAAAACTGGCAATCATCATGACGAAAATCCGTTCTGATTCGCTCTTCAAAATTGAAGTACACATCTTCCATAGCCGTCAGAACCACCGTTACCTGCTGTTTATCATCCACAGTTGATATCTGCTGAAAGATAGTTACCGGTATTTTCTCTTTTGCTTTCCACTCATAATCGAAATAACTATCCGATAGTTTACTGAGAGTAAGCGGATATTCCACAGCCGGATTCCCCGGGACTTTAAGTGCCAGAGAAGCTTGTGACTTTTCCGGAGAATAATTAGCTGCCCCTGCAGTTCCGGAAAAAGCTACTGCCAGACACACCATTGTCTTTAAAATCATTTTCATAAGGGTCTTTTCATTTTAGTAATTTCTATTTGTCGAATGATGATGACAAAGTTACCCTAACCGGCAGTTCTTTTATAAAACAAATAACCCAATTAATGACAAAAATGTCCTAAACATATAGATTCATAACAATATCCGACCTTTTTTTAGCATTACCCTATAAAGTCCTTTGGAAGTACCCCGAATTGTTTCAAGAAACATTTAGAGAAATAAGAAGGCGAATTAAATCCCACTGTATAACAAATTTCATTGACACGACTCTTGCCCTCTTTCAGTAATTGTGCCGCTTGCTTTAAGCGTTCCAAACGGAGGTACTCATTCGGGCTTAAGTCCAATACACCTTTAATTTTTCGATAGAAGCTGGATCGACTCATCTTCAATGCATCTGCCATATCTTCCATGCTGAACTCCGGATTATGCAGATTAGCCTGAATAATATCATTCAACTTCCATATAAACTCTTCATCGGCTTTGGTCAAAGCCATCGTATTGGCTGCCACAAAGGGTGACTTCGCAAAAGTCTGACGTAACTTTTCACGATTATGAATCAGGCTGGAAATATTTGCGAGCAGATATTCCACAGAGAAAGGCTTTTCAATATAAGCATCAGCCCCCAGTTCCAATCCTTCGATTTTCGATTGAATATTAGTCTTGGCAGTTAGCAGTACAACGGGAATATGACTATAACTCAAATCTGACTTAATAGTTTTACACAGTTCAAAACCATCCATCTGAGGCATCATTACATCACTCACCACCAGATTAACATAATGATTATCTAAAACAGCAAGTGCTTCAATTCCATTCATAGCAGTTAGAACCGAATACTCCGTTGTAAGTTGCTTCCTGACAAAAGCTAACATATCCGGATTATCTTCTACCACTAGAATCATCGGTTTCTTTTCTTTCGTATCGGTTTCTTCCTGTTCCCATCCACAAGAGTTCTCCTCAACCTGTGATACGTTTTCAGCCGAGAGAGTAATTGTAGAATCTTGATTCACCGGCAAGGTCAAGCAAAAGCAATTCACCTCTTCACCCTTTTCCATCATCAGACTACCTTGATGTAATTCTGCCAAAGAACGTGATAGGGCCAACCCGATACCTGTTCCGGTAGTTACTTCATCTTCTTTATCCAACCGTACGAAAGGTTTAAAAATCTCCTCTTTCATTGTATCAGGAATCATCTCCCCATCATTAAAAGTGCGTATGTGAAATACTTTTTCGTCCGTTTCCAAAGAAATCCGGAGATAAGTAGAGGCATATTTCACTCCATTATTCAGCAAGTTACTGATTATTTTTGTCAAAGCTTCCTGATTGACATCCGCCATAAAGCACTCCTGTGGAAGTTCTAATATAAAATCCAATCCTTTTTGCTTGGCCAAAGAAGTAAAACGGAGATAGGTTTCACGAAGCACTGCAACAACGTCACATTCAGTAAAGTTCAACCGGAATCCCCGTGTTTCTGTCTTTCGAAAATCCAACAACTGATTGGTAAGATTCAACAAACGCTCCGTATTCTGCTTCATGATATACAAATCCTCTTTCGTTTCCGAATCCACTTCCTTTTTCAGGATAATATTTTCCAAAGGACCTTTAATCAGGGTCAGCGGAGTTCGTATTTCGTGAGCAACGTTGGTAAAGAAATCAATCTTAGCATGATAGACTTCCCGTTCTTTCTCTTGTTCAAGCATTTCCATTTGACGATGTTGCTTCCGATAATTCCGTCTTTTAAAGTAGAAGATGACACAGACCAGACACCCCATGAAAAATAATACATAGAAACAATATGCCCATCCGGACAAGTAGAATGGAGGAAGAATAGAAAGATGAAGTGAAGTCTCCTGTTCATTCCACACTCCGTCACTATTAGAGGCCTTTACTTTAAACACATAATCGCCATAGCCTAAATTGGAATAAGTCACCAAAGGGCTTTCTCCTATTGTCAACCAGCCTTCGTCAAAGCCCTCAAGCTTATACATCAGTTTATTCATCCTTGGAGCCTGATAACTTAGAGCAGCGATACGAAAAGAAAAAGAATTTTGATCGGCAGTGAGTACCACTTTGTCAGAAAACGTAATACTGCTCTTCAAGGGTGAATCGGTTTCTCCAACCGGCACCTCTTTATTAAACAGCAAGAAATCAGTAATAGCTACTGCCGGCACCTGCCTGTTTTCAGCGAAAGTTCGGGGATCAAATGCTACAAATCCGTTAATACTACCCAAATAAATGTTACCGGCCTCATCTTTAAATCCCGAACGGTAATTAAACTGGTTGGTCGGTAAGCCATTAGCAGTAGAGAATACTTTCATTTCCATGGTTTTGGGATCAAAACGGACCAACCCATTATTTGTAGTAAGCCACAAAAAACGATCATCATCTTCCACAATCTGGTAAACCACATCATTGGGAAGTCCATCTTTCAGTCCATAGCGTGTAAATGTTTCCGTATCAGGATGAAATAGGCAAAATCCCCCACCTTGTGTAGTTAGCCATATTTGGCGATACGAGTCCTCAAAAACACTCAGCACTTTATCATATGGCAGACTCTTTTCATCCTCGGCATCAAATACATAGTTTTTCCATCTTCGTGCACTTACGTCATAACAATAAGCTCCATTGGCATAAGTTGCCAACCAAAGATTTCCATAAGAATCTTCTTTAATATCATAAACAAACTTACCATTCAACTCCGGAATGCGGTCAAAATTATCCTGAGTACGGTTGTAACGCAGTAAACCAAACAGTGTACCCAGATAAATTTCTCCGGCAGAAGTCCGACAAATAGAGAAAATGCTATTATCGTTCAACGAATGTGAAGTATGACCTTCCGTATACGTCCTCAGAATCACTCCCGTCCGTGTATCAATCACCCGAAGTCCTTTAGAGAATGTTCCCACCCACAAATGACTGCCATCCATGCACAAACCATGGATATTAGTAAATCCGGCACTTGGCTCAAAAAAGTGGAATTCTTTCGTTTTCGGATTAAAGTGATTTAATCCGCCGTCTTCCGTTCCTATCCACAAAGTACCGTCATCCGCCCGACAGAATTCACGTACCCGCTTACCATGCAGACTATTCGCTATATTCTTAGGATAATATTTTGCAAAATAGGTATATTGTCTGGGATAATAATCCACTCCTCCGAAATAAGAACCGATCCAGAGCCCTTCTTCACGATCTTTATATAAAGCATAGATAGCATTGTCTGACAAAGAATAAGAGTCATAAAGAGAAGCACGTAAATGAATGAATTGCGCTGTACGCAAATTATAAATATAAATCCCGGACTCAGTCCCTATCCACAATTCATTATCAGAATATGGCAGCAGATCACGACAAAAAATAGATTCACCACTCTCATCGATAGCCAACAGGTTACGCACTTGCCCCGAAGTCAGATTCAACTCACTCACACCTTCCTTCACAGAACCAATATACAAACAATTATAGTTTCCTTGAACTATTTTGGTGATTACTCCTCCTTCAAATTCTCTTTTACCATCTTCTGGCGATCCATAAGGATGCACAGTTGCCAGATTATCTTTGGAGTAATAAAGACCGTCACCATAAAATCCGAGCCAAAGAGTTCCACCGCTATCGAAAGTAAAACATTTGATATTGGAAGAAATCTCACTTAACGGATAATTGCGAAGTAGTTTTTGACGAGCATCGTAACAGAACATTCCCTGAGCCTCCACAGCTATCCAAACCCTGCCTTGCTTATCCCCTGCAATCATTGAAACAGAACGTTCTATCCTTGTCTTCTCCAAGCTCTGACAATCGAATTCCTCAAAAGCCTCCTTCTCAGGATAGTAAATATATACTCCTGCATCAGTACCGACCCAAATGTTACCATTGAAATCTTCGTAAAGCGAAGTGATAAAACTGTTTCCAATGCTGCGTGGATTAGCAGCATCATGCTTAAACTTACGAAAAGACAATCCGTCATACCTGTTCAAGCCATCTTTGGTACCAAGCCACATGAACCCCTTCCGATCCTGCAGAATCGCATTAACCGTATTCTGTGACAAACCGTTTCGGATACTCAGGTTCTTAAAATAATAATGTTCTTCAACCGATTGCGCCTGGCAAAAGATTGTAATGAAAAAACAGGCTAAAACGCAGAATGTATTCTTCATGATGGAGTGAAAGGATTACAACTCTACAAATATAGGCCAAATGGAGTCCGAAAAATAGAATAATTATCCCAATCTATGAAAAAATAGTCCTAAATAGTCTCTTAAAGTTCTACAATCCTTTTCTGATGACAAAACAAGAGGTCTCCATTGTCATTGTGCAAATGCATACCATTGCCCTCACAATAACGGAAAAAGCTACAATCAGCACACTCTCCCTTACGGGCCCACTCACGATTACGAAATACCTGAAAACGTTTTTCCCACACTTCCATAAAATCATCTTCATAAATATTGCCCTGATGGAAATTACTGCGAATGCTGGGACACGACGAGATCGAACCATCTGCCAGAACAGAAGCTACACTGATACCTGCATTACAGGAATAAAAATGATCACGTACTTCACTTTCATATTTACCGAGAAAACCTTCACAACCATAACTCAAGTGGACACGCCCCTCTTTCCGTACCTTCTTAATGAATTCCAGGACTCCGGTAAACTCCTCATCTGTTAGCTGGAATTCCGGATGATTGGCTGCACGCCCTACCGGAAAAATAGTAAAAATACGCCAATTACGTACTCCTATAGTGTACAGATAGGCTTTCAACTCTTCCAGATAAGAGTAGTTTTTCCGATTGACACAAGTCACGACATCCCATGTCAGTTCCGGTTCATGCACTAACATCTTGATAGCTTCCAACGCTTTTTCATAACTATCCGGATTGCCACGCAACCAGTTATGTTCCTCCGCAAATCCATCCAGACTGATCGTAACAGCATGCAGGCCGGCAGCCATCAGACTATCGAGCCGTTCGCGGGTCAAATACAACCCATTGGACACAATCCCCCATGGATAACCTTTGCGATAAAGAGCCATCCCCACCTCTTCAAGATCATCCCGCATCAGCGGTTCACCTCCGGTTATGATGATATTAACCTCATTAGGATTGACGTGCGGCGTAATCGAATCTACGACTTGAAGAAAATCCGCTGCAGGCATATCCTTCTGCTCCGACATTCTTCGACAATCACTGCCACAATGCTTACAAGCCAAGTTACACTGTAATGTACATTCCCAGAAAAGTTGACGCAACGGATGCAATTCCCTGAGGTTATTTCTTATCTTTAAGGCTATTTCCAACCCCAGGCGTTTGCGAAGTGACAATCGTCCAGAATTATTTTTCATTGTCTTTTGCTGTCTCCTTCTTGATTTCAATTGTTTTATCAATACTTGTTTCTCCACGGTACCAATGGCTGCCACCTGTAAATCCACCGGCTTCTACCTCGACACTATCCTTAGAATAAGTACCATTGGCATCACCATCCACATCGCGAACGATAAAACGATATTTTTTAGATGGAAACTCCGTCCTTTCAGTAGCAAAAGCTCCATCTTTATCAGTGATCAGCGTATCCGGATAACTGAGCCATTCTTTGCCATCGCCCGTATGCACAGCTCCGGTGACCACTTCTATACCCGGTACAGGTTCCTGCGTATCCGCATCAATCACTTTGCCCTTCACCCGATATTTAGCAGAAGGCATCCCATATTCTACAGGTATATCTCCACCTCCATTGTCACAAGACACAAATCCAAACAACATAAGTAATCCTGAAAGCGCCCGATTACTGTATCGTAGCCATTGTTCGTTTTTCTTTTTCATATATAGAATTCGCGTTTAAAGTCCATCTCATTTTAATAAACGCAGAAGTAAGTGTAATACTGCATCTGATATCCTTCTTTTTTATTCCGAAAGTAATGTTTATTTTTCTATGCGAATACGGGCATCAACGGCAACAACCTCCTTTTCTGTTGCCAGCAACGGATTTATATCCATTTCTTTGATTTCTGTCGCAAAACGAAGCAGCGTAGATAAGCGTACAATAATTTCTGCAAATTTATCCTCGTTTACTCCTTTTTGCCCACGAGTTCCCTGTATTATTTTATAGGCCCTGAGGGAATGAATCATCGAATAAGCCTCTTCATAAGATAAAGGAGCCAAACCGGACGAAACATCTTTCAAAACTTCCACAAAGATGCCACCCAGTCCACAGAGCACCACGTGCCCGAACTTTTCTTCATATTTAGCCCCGATAAACAACTCCGTTCCCTTCAGCATAGGCTGCACCATGATAGCACGTGCCTCAGGTATCTGCATCATGCGGTCAAACTCAAACGCCAAATGCTGTTCACCTTTAATATTGAGTACCACTCCTCCTACATCCGATTTATGAACCGGCCCCACAACCTTGGCCACCACCGGAAATCCACAGCGTCGCGCGAAAGCAAGTACTTCGTCTTTATTACCCGATACAAATTCTTCGACTACCGGAATACCGGCAGAATGAAGCAACGCCTGAACATAATGGGGTTCGATATAGCCGTTCTGCGGAATAGAATCAATAATCCTACGAATGCGGGGTACATCTACACCAAAAAGTTCAATTTCCGGAACAGCAGGTTTTGGAGCATTTATGATACGTGACAAAGCAGTTCCCAACATCACTTCATCAGCAAAGTTGACATGACCTTTCTCTAAAAAAAAGGCAACCTCTTCACCGGCCGTACGCACAGAAGGAAGAACCGGGAAAAGTGGCTTTTTACAAGTCAGCATCTTTTGATGCAATACCTCATAAGTCTCAAACATAGTCACTAACCCCGGTGTGCCGAATATGGCGAGAATCGCATCTATGTTTTCGAACTTTTCTTCACAATAATCAATGGCAATACTTAAGTGCTCGGGGGTTCCGGTTGCCAAAATATCAATCGGATTGCCTACGGAAGCCCCAGGAAAAAGCTTGCTCTTCAACTCTTCAGCGACCGGACCCTCCAGTTTAGGTACATTGAGTCCACCTTTCGAAAGAGCATCAGTCAGCATCACCCCCGGTCCACCAGCATGAGTGACAATAGCGAAATTCTTTCCTTTTAACTCAGGCAAAGTAAAAATACAACCGACGGTTGTCAATTCACCCCGCGAATAGCATCGCACTATACCGGCTTTACGAAACAAAGCTTCCACAGCTGAATCAGAACTGGCTATAGCTCCCGTATGAGATGATGCAGCGCGACTTCCGCTCTCCGAACTCCCTGCTTTAATAGCCGCGATTTTACAACCCTTACGAATCAATGAAGAGGCATGGAACAGCAGACGATCCGGATTCTTGATGCTTTCTATATAAATCAACTTGATCTTGGAGTCTTTCCGGACATCAAAATTTTCGTCCATATATTGCAATACATCTTCTACACCTATTTGCTTAGCATTACCCACCGACCACACAGAATTAAACTGAAGTCCTTTTGTCACTGCCGATTCAAGAATAAACACCGCAGTAGCGCCGGAACTGGAAATTAGATCTACTCCATGTGGATTCAGATTGGGAATGGGTTGCGTAAACACACTGTGATGCCAGGTATTCATTAATCCGATGCAATTCGGGCCAATTAATGACGCTCCATATTTATTAACAGTTTCAAGAATGCGCTCTTCCAATAAAGCGCCTTCCTGCGTTTCTTCTCCAAATCCGGCCGAAAGAATTATGAAAGCCCGCGTCTGCTTCTCTGCGGCCAGTGTTTCCACCACCTCCGGACAAAGAACTGCAGGAATAGCAAGAATAGCAAGATCTGTATCGGGTAGCTCCTTTGCATCGGCAAAGGAAGGCACTCCCTGCACTTCTGTTTCTTTGGGATTGACAGCCCGAAGTTCTCCCTGATAACCACCGTTAATCAGATTCTTCAGAATAGCGCCGCCCGGCTTATGTGTATTGTTCGAAGCCCCCACTACGACAATGCTCTGGGGACGGAGTAACTGAGTTGTAATCATAGATTGCATATTATACGATTATTCATTCACAAATATATTGTTTTAGAAACAACCGACAAACAAATCTCACCTAAAAGATACAAAGCAAGAAGATCTCCGAACTGGCAATATTATCAGAAAATGACTGTTTTTTCCACTACTATCCTTATATATCTCATAAAAAACAGATATTAGCAAAAGCCTCATCTGTCAATAATACACCGGCTTTCCATCCTCCAACAAGAAAGGACGCTGCATACGCCCCATATAAGTATTTCCACATACAAGAAACAAAGACCGGACAGGTACCTCTCCAAAGTCGAGCGTACGAGAGTCTTTAGAAGTCACTTCTTTAACCGGTTGCCAGCCGTCTTTCCAATAATACAAAGTATATGCTTCATCACCCAACTCTAAAACCCGCTTTACATCATACGTAAGAATACCATTCAGCACAGTGGTCTGCCGGATCGGAGTAATGAAGTGAATGCTATCCGGAGTCATCACAAACGGATTCCCTGTCGGAACCAACTTTCCTTTCTTATCCGCCATCTGAAAATAAAGTAATCCGTAAGGTAACACACGGTGCAGCACACTGTTGCTTTCTACTCTTCCCTGCGACACTACTTTGAAAGCTCCACGGTTAAAAGTAGCTATATAAGCCACCGTATCCGATGTATGTACAGGTAACCGGACACTATCGGACAAATAATATTCGTCAGTTACCTCTTTCAGTAAACGATTGACCAATTGCGTATTCCAACGGTTACGCCCTATTTTCGGCTCTGGCTGACGTTCATAACAGACACGCTGTACCAAAGGAGCAATCCATTGATTCCGTTCCGGTTCGCGCTCATAAGGAGAAAAATAGAAAAATTTTCCATTTTCATCGGTAAAGCTGTTATAAGCATGTCCTCCATTCACTTTGCCATGGTATGGAAGAATATCAAGATTCAGGGGGATACCGACAGCACGCATCAACTGTACAGCATTCAACGCCAGATGATCACAGGTGCCCCCTCCCAGCTTTTCTATCAACTCGATAGAGAAGTCCCCCGGTATTTTGGCAGCATCATGAAGATATTTCTTTCCATGCTGTGAGTTAAAGAAGAAAACAATCTCTCTCATGGTAGCCCCTGCTCGTGCCAACGAGTCGACCGTCATTTTATAACGTGTATAATAGTAAGAACGCCATCGGTCCAAAGGCTCCTGTTTTAACCGATAAGGCAATATATTCCGACAAAACTCTCTAAAAGATAATTGTTTGCACCAAGGATACTTTTGCCAGACTTCAAAAGCCAGATCTATGTTTTCTATCAAATAGTCGGCTGTTATACACGTTAAGTCCGGCTCGGGTTCTTGTCGTATATAACAACCATCACTCTCCCGAAGCAAATAACGGATAGTTCCTTTACCAATCATATTTTCAATCAAAAAGCAGGCAGCTTTATGTTTCAACGAATCACCTTCGTAATGCCCTAATACTTGTTGAAGTTCCTTCCGATTGTCTCCCGCCAATGTGAGAGCCTGCTCCAATGGCGCATCATGTACCGGGGTGCAAGAGAAACAGAGAAGAAGTAAAAATAATATGCCGGTAAAATGCTTCATCAGGAATCAGTCTTTAGTCTTTTAAGGTTAATAAAATGATCTCTTCCAAAGATATATCGTTTTTTGCAATTATCCGGAGAAAATACAGCCTTTTTTATCCTGGCAGAAAAATTGGCATCATCGTTTTTGTGCTTCCATACAAAAAACGGTTCTTCTTCAAATTTGGTGGTAAGTTTTCTTTTACTCATGGAATCTAATTCAGTTTTCGGACGTGTAAGCCCTCGTTTATAGTTGACAAAAAAGCAAGTATCCCGGCTTTCGCCCGCAGAGTCCATCCGTGAGGTAAAGAAGCGAATCTCAGACTAAACCATTTGAAAATCAAGATCTTAAAAAAGCAAGACTTCTGTCCTTAAAAGCTTTGTTTTAACACAGAGTTAAAACTTGTTCTTTGGATGTGAATAAAAAGTTCTTTAAATGCAAAAGACTTGTTATCTGCGCACAAGAACCTGACAACCTGCAAAGGACGTTAACAATGTTAATTGAAGAAAGGTATAAGGATGAAGATACCGGTTCAGACGGTGTAAACTCACTTCCGAAACTTGAGTTATCTTATTCATCCGATGTCTGTTTTTTCTTATTAAAGCAAGCAAAAAGGACAATTATCAACTTGAAAATAAAGAAATAAAGAATTGATCACCAAATTTGAAGAAGCCCCCAAAAAAGCATTTCGATCTTCCACCCTCTGTTTTAGAAGGTAAATCGGGAATAGAAATCTGAAAAGCAGCAAGATAGGATTGCTTTCTTATCCATTTATGTCCTTGAAAGCATTTCATCTTCCTTACTATCTTTAGCGGAAACGGTCTGTTCTGTATCTCGTCCCGTATATGCAGGCTGATGAGCCCAGGTATACGGGACGAGGTAAAGAACATATAATATCACCTAATATTCTTATACCAAAGATATTACATAACCAGGATGTTCCTTTAGAGTTATTGAGCTTTCCCTGATAATTTCACATAAACAGGAGATGACGGGACATTACAATAAATAGCAATATCTTTATTAAAATATCCCGGAGATTCAGCTTTATACTTTATTTTAATCACCAAGCTATCTTTCAGGGAGACAGGCCTCCGACTATATTCTACCGAAGTACAGCCACAAGAAGTAACAATATTTTCAACCGTCAAGGAAACTACTCCAAGATTTTTTATAATCAACATTGCTTCTTTTTCTTCACTCCAATCGAAGACTCCCATATCAATCGTTTCGGGTAAACTTATTTTCGTCTGAATCAAATCTCGACTTTCACATATACTATCAGATAAAATCAAGTTTAAATACAGAGTCCTCACATTAGGATTATGAATCGGGTTTCCGATAGCAATCACTTTATTTCTATTATCAAGTAGAAAAGTTTGAAAAGCCAAATTGGATGGGATTTTATTTATTTTATCGAAAGAGCCTTTTATATCAAGACACACAGGATACGAAAAATCATTATATTCCAAAAGATGAACCATCTCTTTTTTATCTCGAGGATGAAGAATAAATATAACTTTTACCGTATGATCCGATACAGAATCAAGGTAAGAAATAAAGTCTTTCCAAACGGGCAACTTAAGTTTACACTCCATACAACCAATGGAATCGGCATAAGTCACTATTGTATATCGGCTATCTTTAAGAAACCATTTTACCGTATCTTCTCCCATAGTAGTAAATACCAGATCATCAGGATAAATAATTTCCTTTCCATCCCACTCATCAATCATATGAGCAATCCGAGATTTATCAGAATTTTGACAAGATACAAAAAGCAGGATACATACAAAAATAAATATAGCCCTCATAAGCAACAAGCATTTTACACCAACCACGAAACCCGAGGCTAAATATACAAAAAAATAGCCACACAAGCCCAAAACAGATAAAATTTTTAATAAACACGTATATTAACACTGTTTTTTTTAAAATAAGAAGTAAATATAAACTATATTTGCAAATAATAACCTTTAATAAAAATAGTATGAAACAAACTTTATCCAAAGCTGTAGTAACTATAATTATAGCATGCACAGCATTGTACGCCTGGAATCATAAGCAACCGGTTTTAACCAATGTACAGTTACAAAATCTGGAAGCAATAGCCGCCGGTGAAGAAGGGGCACGTATTAGATGGATAGAACAAACGTGTTACTATAGTTTCTCAGAGGAACATGATAATGAACCACATTATGAGTGCAATGGTTCGAGTGGACAAGCAGGAATGACATCTTGCGGCGTAATAAATAATAAAAAGCCAACATTTGGCTATGTAAAAGGCACTTGTCTAATATGCATAGAACATTAACCTTAAAACAAACATTATGAGAAAAGCACTTCTAACCGTTATTTCCTTTACATTGTGTCTGTACATCACCTCCTGTAGCCAATCATCCAAACCAGAAAAAGCTAGAACAATAGAAACAATTGCAACGGATGCACAACAGACATTATCTTTTAATCACGAACCTTTATCCATTGACCCAATCGGCATAGGCGATATTATTGTCACCGATACATTTCTAATATTAGCTCTAAATAAAGAGGAGAATATGCTGCATGTATACAACCTTCCCCATCTGCAATTTCTTGGAAGTTTTCAGAAAATAGGAAACGGACCGGATGAAGTTATACTCCCTAGTGCTTTTACACAATGGTTTAACAAGGACGGGCAGATACAACTTGTAATGAGATCCTATCAAAAATTCACAGGTTTATTAAATATATCCAAGTCTTTGATAGAAAATAAGGCTATTTATGATAACAAATATACCTATAATGCTCCCAAAGGAAAGAATAGTTTTCAACAGTCCAGCGTTTCATATCTTTTAGGAGATTCCATATTTCTCATAAACAGGAGTATCATAATGCGTCCACAAGACAATCAAAATGATTTTTTTGAAGTTTACGATTACAAAAACGACAGCATCCTGCGCAGTTTCTACGCCTCCAATTTCCCCAAGGAGTTGCTAGAACATCACGGAAGAGATCAAGCTTTCCAAAAAGATATTGCAATCAGCAATGATTGCAAGAAGATGGTCATTGCATACAGATTCCTCAATATGATAAGTATAGTAAATATTGAAAAGGAGGAAATTAATAACCTATTCACTGATGGAAATAAATTAAATTGGGAACAGGTAATAGAAGGCACTCCCAAACCTTATTATACCAAAGTACACTGCAATAATGCATATATCTGGGCCATGGCAATAGAGGGGGAAGCCCCTTCAACATTCCGCTCTCGCCTGGATATCTTTGACTGGAAAGGCAATTATCTATGTAAAGCCCATCTGGACAAATGGGTTTCCTCTTTCAGCATAGACGAAAGAAACCAAACCATGTATGCTGTAACTGCAGATGACATGCTTGTTCGATACAACATCAAAGAACTACTGGACCAGCTTCCCTAACGGCTTTTCTTCTTCATATAACAGCCCCATACTCTGCATTGAATTCAACGAAGAGTATGGGGTTATTATTCAAATCATCCATCTTATTTATAAAGAATTCCTCAGAAAGTCGTTATCTTTGCACGTTCCCAAGTAGATAACAATAAATACACGCAATATATCAATGGAAAAGAACTTTAAAAGAACTACCGTCACATCGGCACTGCCGTATGCGAACGGCCCCGTCCATATCGGCCATTTGGCCGGTGTATATGTACCGGCAGACATCTATGTCCGCTATCTGCGACTGAAAAAAGAAGATGTACTTTTCATCGGAGGTTCCGACGAACATGGGGTACCCATCACCATCCGTGCCAAAAAGGAAGGTATCACTCCGCAGGATGTAGTAGACCGCTATCACTTCCTGATTAAGAAATCATTTGAAGAATTCGGTATCTCGTTTGACGTATACAGCCGTACATCATCCAAAACACACCACGAACTGGCTTCAGACTTCTTCAAGAAGCTATACGAAAAAGGAGAGTTTATCGAAAAAACTTCGGAACAATATTATGATGAAGAAGCACACCAGTTTCTGGCCGACCGCTACATCACCGGTGAATGTCCTCACTGTCATTCGGAAGGTGCCTATGGTGACCAATGCGAAAAGTGCGGAACTTCACTGTCGCCCACTGACCTGATTAATCCGAAAAGTGCCATCAGCGGAAGCAAACCGGTCATGAAAGAAACCAAACACTGGTATCTGCCACTTGACAAACATGAAACATGGCTGCGCCAGTGGATATTGGAAGAACACAAAGAATGGCGTCCGAACGTGTACGGACAGTGCAAAAGCTGGCTCGATATGGGTTTGCAGCCGCGTGCGGTCAGCCGTGACCTCGACTGGGGGATTCCTGTTCCGGTAGAGGGTGCTGAAGGTAAAGTTCTCTACGTATGGTTCGATGCACCAATCGGTTACATATCCAATACAAAAGAACTGCTTCCCGATTCATGGGAAACCTGGTGGAAAGATCCCGAAACCCGTCTGGTTCACTTTATCGGAAAAGATAATATCGTATTTCACTGCATCGTATTTCCGGCTATGCTGAAAGCTGAAGGCAGCTATATCTTGCCGGATAATGTACCGAGCAACGAATTTCTGAATCTGGAAGGAGACAAAATATCCACTTCACGCAACTGGGCAGTGTGGTTACACGAGTATCTGGAAGACTTCCCCGGGAAACAGGACGTATTGCGTTATGTATTGACAGCCAATGCACCCGAAACCAAGGACAACGACTTTACCTGGAAAGACTTCCAGGCACGCAATAACAACGAATTGGTAGCGGTCTACGGTAACTTTGTGAACCGTGCGATAGTATTGACACAGAAGTACTTCGAAGGTAAAGTACCCGCTGCGGCCGAACTTACAGATTATGACAAAGAGACACTGAAAGAATTCTCCGATGTTAAAGCCGAAGTAGAAAAGCTGCTCAATGTATTCAAGTTCCGTGATGCACAGAAAGAAGCCATGAATCTGGCTCGTATCGGAAACAAATACCTGGCCGATACAGAACCCTGGAAACTGGCAAAGACGGATATGGAACGTGTAGGTACTATCCTGAATATATCTCTGCAACTGGTAGCCAACCTGGCTATCGCTTTCGAACCATTCCTTCCGTTCAGTTCGGAACGCTTACGCCAGATGCTGAACATGGATAGCTTCGACTGGGCAGAACTGGGACGGAACGACCTGCTTCCTGCCGGACATCAACTGAATAAGCCGGAATTATTGTTCGAAAAGATAGAAGATGCCACAATTGAAGCACAAGTACAAAAGTTGCTCGATACAAAGAAAGCAAACGAAGAGGCTAATTACAAAGCCAAACCGATCCGCGCCAATATCGAATTTGACGACTTCATGAAACTCGATATTCGCGTAGGTACTGTTCTCGAATGTCAGAAAGTGCCTAAGGCCGACAAATTATTGCAGTTTAAAATAGACGACGGACTGGAAACACGCACCATCGTCAGCGGCATTGCACAACATTACAAACCGGAAGAGCTAGTAGGCAAGCAAGTTTGCTTCATCGCCAATCTGGCTCCACGAAAGCTGAAAGGCATCGTCAGCGAAGGTATGATCCTGAGTGCCGAAAATAATGACGGCAGCCTGGCCGTTGTTATGCCCGGACGGGAAGTGAAGCCGGGAAGTGAAGTGAAATAAATAACTAAAGTAAGGGTGTATTCAGGACTCTATGAAAGGAGACCGGATACACCCTTTATTTTTACTAACGGTTGGGAGCGGAAATATAATATGGCAGAACAGTCGCTAAAAGAAAAAACAGCCAAAGGATTATTCTGGGGTGGATTCAGCAATGGCATCCAGCAATTACTGAACCTGCTGTTCGGAATTATCATCACCCGTATGCTGGATTCGACAGACTACGGTATGATTGGTATGCTGGCTATATTTACCGCCGTAGCCAACTCTATACAAGAGAGCGGATTTACGGCCGCTCTGGCCAATAAACAGACGTTCCGTCATGAAGACTACAATGCGGTGTTCTGGTTCAGTTTTCTAATGGGTGCATCGCTTTACCTGCTGCTCTTTTTTTGTGCCCCGTTTATCGCAGCATTCTATAAGACTCCACAGCTTATTCCTCTATCCCGCTTCCTTTTCCTGGGTTTTCTGATTTCAAGTTGCGGAACTGCCCATAATGCGGTATTATTTAAAAAACTAATGGTGAAAGAAAAAGCGAAAGCAACCATTACCGCACTATTGTGTTCAGGCACCATAGGAATTGTCATGGCATACAATGGAATGGCTTTCTGGGGGCTGGCCGTACAGCAAATCACCTATATTTTCATCGCTAATGCGCTGTTATGGTACTTTTCTCCGTGGCGTCCTACTTTTTCGTTCAATTTCAAACCTATCAGGGAGATGCTTCCGTTCAGCAGTAAACTGCTTATCACCAATGTATTTCATTACATCAATGATAACATATTTTCTGTTCTGCTGGGGCGCTTTTATACCAGTCAGGATGTAGGTTACTATACTCAGGCCAATAAATGGACCAATATGGGCTTCTCACTGATCAGTAACATGATCAACGGAGTATCTCAGCCTGTCCTGGTCGAAACCTCTTCCGACGCCATGCGACAGAAAAATATATTTCGGAAGATGTTGCGCTTCACCGCCTTTATCTCTTTCCCGGCCATGTTCGGACTGGCATTGATAGCCAACGAGTTCATCGTAATTGCCGTCACCGCCAAATGGCAGGCATGTGTACCCATCATGCAGATTCTTTGCATCTGGGGAGCATTTGTCCCCATTACTTATATGTACTCCAATCTCCTGATCAGTAAAGGAAAGTCGAATCTTTTTATGTGGAATACCATTGCACAGAGCCTGGTTCAACTCACAATGCTTCTTTGTACTATCTCACAAGGCATACTCGTCATGGCCGTGATTTATACGGTTATCAACATCGGTTGGCTGCTGATATGGCATTATTTCGTAAACAAGCAGATTCACATCACCCTATGGGAAGTCATGAAAGATATCACTCCGTACCTACTGATCTCCGGAGGAGTCATAGGAACCAGCTATTTCCTCACGATCGGCTTCCATAACCTATATGTATTGCTGATTCTTAAAATAGGAATAGCCGTAAGCCTTTATGTGTTCATCATGTGGATCGGCAAATCGGTGATCTTTTTTGAAAGTGTACAATTTATCCGGAAAAAACTCTTGAAATAAGTCATGAACATCCTGATCCAACAAACCAAAGCATTTCCTCATCGTGCCAATAGCTTTTATTGGTTCTATGCGCAACTGACCGAATGGCTGACTGCACACGGAGTGGACAGTAAGCTTTACTTTTCGTACCTGGAACTGGCTGACAGCGAATTTGAGAACGGCCTCCTGTTGCCCGATCATTATTCTCAATTCTATACTCCCCGCAACATCGAAGCAATCTGTCGCTTCATTATCGACAAACAGATAGACGTGATTCTCGATTACTCCCATGTCATCACCGGAGATACACGCAAATATTACCTCGAAATCAAAAAAAGAAATCCCGGAATCAAAATATGCACGATGATCCACAACTGTCCCAGCCATACGACACAGTTAAAACAATACGAGTTATCTACACTCCGGTTCAAAGACGTGCATGGACCCAAGAAACTTTTTCAGTGGATGCTACCACAACTCTACATCAGCTTATTAAAAAAAGTGGTCAGCCATCAAAACCGTTCGGCATACGACACGCTCGACGAAGTGGTACTGCTGTCACCCGCTTATATACCCGAATTCAAAAAACTTATAGGCAAAAAAGACGCATGGAAGTTATCTGCCATCCCTAATGCCATAAAACCTGTGCATAGTAACATCCCGATTGAGGAGAAGGACAAAGAAATCATCTTTGTTGGCAGAATGGCAACCGAAAAGGCATTACCCAAATTACTAAAGATATGGGGTATGGTTCAGGATAAACTGCCGGACTGGAAACTCACCCTTGTAGGAGATGGTCCCCAATTCGGCACGTGCCGGCAAATTATTGCCGAGAAAAAATTGAAGCGGGTCTGCCTGACCGGTCATCAGATGTCGATCCCCTATATAGACCGTGCCCGGATTCTTTGTCTGACTTCCGTCATAGAAGGACTACCCACCGTATTTACAGAAGCAATGTCACTGGGGGTGATTCCTATCGGATTCGATTCTTTCAATGCGATCTATGACATGATAGATGACGGCATAGACGGATTCATTATTCCCGACAACAATTATGAACAATATGCAGAAACCATTCTACGGTTGGCACAAAATGACACACTCCGCTGCCAGATAGCCTACAAAGCTCAAAAGCGGAAAAACAGATATGACATAGAACAGGTAGGACCACTGTGGATGGAAACTTTCCGTAAACATGGATTAATTAAATAGGAGAACACAATGAAGGTCACGATATATCCATACTCTATCAACAAAGGTGATATACGCGTTAATCCGTATATCAGCGACTTCATCCATGCACTGCAACAGAACGGAATCACAATTGCCAATCCCCCGCACAAGAATCCGTTATTCAGCCTCATCCCAAGAAAAGCAGATAGCGATGCTTATATCTTTCATTGGCCGGAGAATGTACCCGACTACAAATATGGAATGTTGCAGACTCTTGCTGCTATCTGGCTTCTTTTCAAAATTAAATGCCACCATAAGAAGATCATCTGGTTCTTGCACAATAAGCAGCCCCATGTGATGAAACACCGATGGTCGAAAAAGTTATTGATACATCTGCTCCTCCGCAAAGCCGATTTGATAGTGACACATGCTACAGAAGGTATCAAAGTGGTTCAGGATCAATATCCGAAGGCTGTAGCCAAAACGGTATTCTTGCATCACCCTACTAAAAACCGGATAGAAGAGTACATCCCTCAACCACCGGAAACCGACCTGCTGATCTGGGGAAATATCTCCCGATACAAAGGGGTACCGGAATTCGTACGTTTTGCTACTCAGCATTCATTAAAACTGAAGACTAAAATCATCGGGAAATGCAGTTCGCAGGAACTCCTGGAAGAACTACGCAAAGAAAGTAATGAGATGATCAGCATAGAGGACCGTAGTATTCCTTTCGAAGAGCTAAAACAAGAGATCCGCAGATCACGTTTCGTACTGGTACCTTATGCTGCCGAGTCTATCTTAAGTTCCGGCATACTGATGGACTCTCTCTCATTCGGAGCCAAAGTCATCGGACCGGCTGTAGGCTCTTTCAGGGACTACGCCGCCGAACCCTTGCTTAACGTATATACTTTCCATACGTTCGATGATATACAGGACCTCGTTGGTAAGGCAAACGAAGCAACAGATATAGCCGGTTACAACCGGTTCCTCAATGCACATAGCTGGAACGAATTCGGCAAAAAGTTTCAAAATTTACTTCAGAAAATAATACAGTAATGAAAGTACTCTATACATTCGGCGGCATGCCCCATTATCTGAATGCCATGCTCAACAAACTTCATAACAAAGGAGTGGAAATCACCGTTATTACTCCTCAAAAAGGAAATGCCACTATCGGTAAAGGTGTAAAAATGGTAGAAGGAGGAACATACAGGCACCTCACCGCCATTGAGAAGAAAGCATTCTACGGAAAAAGCTCCTATCCCTCCCTACCGGAAATAGTACGTGAAGAGAAACCGGATATTCTGATAATGGGATGGCCCTATTTCCTGCAAGTGTTCTTTCAACCCCGATTGAGAAAGGCTATGAAAGAGTGCCGGACACGGTTGGTTATCCGTGAAATTCCCTTCCAGACCCCTCCCTACGGGAAAATAAAAGAATATTTCCATGAAAACCCGATGTATGATGAAAACATGCGGCTGGTCAGTACCGGAACCGGCTTTTATCTTAAACAATGGCTGACAGCGAAAATACGTAAATACTGCTACGCACGCATTACCGGAACGCTGAATTACTCGACCGCTGCATACGATATTCTTCCTTCCTATGGAGTGAAGCAGGAGCAAATACATGTCACTTACAACTCTACGGACACAGATGCCTTACTGAAGGAGAAAGAAGCCGTACTCACCTCGCCCCCGCTTCTTCCTCCTTCCTCCAAAAGAGCGCTACACATCGGCCGATTAGTGAAATGGAAAAGGGTGGATCTGCTGATCGATGCGTTTACAAAGGTTATTGCCAGTCATCCGGACGCGGAACTGGTAGTGGTAGGCGATGGACCGGAGCTGGATAACCTGAAAAAACAGGCAGCCGACCTGAATCTGACAGAACAGGTTCGATTCATCGGTGCAGTATACAGTCCCAAAGAACTGGGAGCCTATATGAATGAATCGACTGTCTATGTACTCGCGGGCATGGGAGGATTATCCATCAATGATGCCATGACCTACGGACTGCCCGTGGTTTGTTCGGTATGTGACAGCACCGAACGTGACCTGGTGACGGACGGAGTGAACGGACTTTTCTTCAAAGAAGGCAATGCCGACAGCTTGAGTGACAAGCTCAACAAACTGTTTGCCTCTCCCGAACGTTGTGCCTCTATGGGACGTGAGTCGGAACGAATCATCCGCAAGAAAATCAACATTGAAACGGTCAGCGAACGTTATTTGCAAGCTTTCCGAACTTTTATGCAGTAAAAATGGAGTACGACCAAAAAGAATGATTATCTTTAGGCAGACATTAATCATTTAATAGCTCTACTACTATGACCGATCTTACCATTCTCATCGCAGTCATCGCATTGGCGTTATGGCCAATTGTATTCCTGATATCACGTATCCTGCACGAGCGGAACAAACGTGCGAAGCCATCGGGTGACACTGCCTCTGCCGAAACGGAAGAAGTGACAGAGGAAATGACTACCTCCGCACTGATCATGAGCATCCTTCAACAGCTCGGTTGCCAACCGGAAGTGAATGAAGAAAATCATATCAGCTTCAAGTATCAGGGAGACGATTTCCTTGTCGCAGCCGAAGACGGTCTCCGGTTAATCATTGTATGGAATCCTTGGTGGGCGTCCATCAGTATCGACAATCAGGCATTACCCTATCTGAAAGAGATTATCAATGCGGTCAATATGAACTCATTAGTGACTACTGTCTATGCGCTGGACGAGGATGAAAAAACATTTGGTATCCACAGTAAATGCCATATGCTCTTCGCTCCCGAAGAAGAGGAGCCGGAAAAAAGTTTCACCGACCTGCTGGACAGTTTTTTCACTACCCACAATACTATTAAAGAAAACCTGAAACAATTGGGTAACGGAATGCCGGATATGGAAAAGAAAGAACGAGTAAGAATCAAAGGATTTGCTGCCTACAAGGACAACAGCACGGAACTGAAAGGGGAATGAACTTCCCCTCTTCCTCTTGCCCGTACAGCCTATAAACGAATCATGTGAGCTTTAACGGGTTAATGCCGACAGGATGCGTTCACAAGCATGCCCGTCACCATAAGGATTATGTGTTTCGGACATACGACGGTATAACTCCTTATTACGGAGCAGCTCAGTCACATTACTGACAATCGCCTCAGCATCCGTCCCCACCAGTTTTACAGTTCCCGCCTCTACTGCTTCAGGACGTTCCGTGGTATTTCGCATCACCAACACCGGCTTGCCAAGTGAAGGAGCCTCCTCTTGTACTCCACCGCTATCGGTCAGCAGCAAAGTGGAGTGTTGCATAGCGTAAATAAACGGCAGATAATCCAACGGCGAAATAAGATATACATTGTCTACTCCTGACAGAAGTTCGTATACGGGTTTCTGTACATTCGGGTTCAGATGTACCGGATATACAATATCCATCTCGGGATGCAACGCGGCTAATTCTCTAATCGCTTTACAAATATGTAAAAATCCTTCCCCAAAGTTCTCACGACGATGCCCGGTAACCAGAATATATTCACGTTGTCCCACTTCGTAACCTTTGTCACGAAGTTCCTGATGCAACTTTTCTTTGATTCCCGGCTTCTTCGAAATAATGTCAACAGCCATCAACAAAGCATCGATAACCGTATTACCGGTAACAAATATCTTCTTTGCATCGATGTTTTCCTGTAACAGATTCTGTTTCGATTTCCCGGTAGGAGCAAAATAGTAGGTACAAATACGGTCGGTCACCTGACGATTCATCTCTTCCGGCCAGGGAGACAGCATATCATAGGTACGCAAACCGGCCTCAACATGTCCCACGGCAACCTGCCGATAGAATGCAGCCAGTGAAGCGGCCATCGACGTAGTGGTATCTCCGTGTACCAGCACCGTATCCGGACAGAAATCTTTCAGCACATCGCGCAGGCCCAGAAGAACTTTAGTGGTGATGTCGTACAAGTCCTGGTTGGGTGCCATAATATTCAGATCGTAGTCAGGAATGATGTCGAACACTTCAAGTACCTGGTCCAACATCTGACGATGTTGTGCCGTCACACACACTTTCGTTTCAAAGTGTTCAGTATCTCTTTGCAAGGCTTTCACCAACGGGGCCATCTTAATGGCCTCAGGACGGGTACCGAAAACAAGTAATATCTTTTTCATTATACGATCAGACTATTTACGATGGTTCATTAAGACGATATGCCAGTTCTCTTTCTACTTTCTTACTCCGCAGAAGTCCAACTCCAATTTACTTTCTTCACGGGGCAACTCCACAAACGGAGTGTGACGTACCAGCCATACCACGATATCCGCTTTCTGATAAGCCTCCCGATAGTCAGTCAGATGAAAACTGGCATGTGAAGCGACATTGGGTTCTACAATCAACACCTCTGCACGCGACTCAGATACAATGCGGGAAGCAATATATTTAGCAGGAGATTCACGCAAATCATCAATATTGGGTTTAAAGGCAAGTCCCATGCAAGCCACTACCGGTTCACGATCGTTCTTCTCGACAAATTGCTGACAAGCTTCCATTACTTTGTTGGCACACCAATCAGCTTTATAATCGTTCGTCTCACGGGCACGTTTGATGATTTGTGCCTGTTCGGGATAGTCCGAAACAATAAACCAGGGATCTACGGCTATACAGTGTCCTCCCACTCCGCAGCCGGGTTGCAGGATGTTCACACGCGGATGTTTGTTAGCCAATTCTATCAGTTCCCAGACGTTGATACCCGCTTTGTCACAAATCATGGACAATTCGTTGGCAAACGCAATCTGAGAGTCGCGCGAAGAGTTCTCGGTCAACTTACACATTTCTGCTGTACGAGCATTCGTCGGGTGGAGTTTTCCCTGTACAAAGGCAGAATAAAACTCTATGGCTTTAGCGGTCGACTCGGGATTGACGCCACCGATCACCCGATCGTTATGAACCAGTTCATAAAGCGTATTACCCGGCAATACACGTTCGGGACAATAGGCTATGTATATTTTGTCTTTCAGTTCCGGGCGCTCTTTATAAATGACTTCAGCCATACGTTCGGTCGTAAATACCGGTGAAGTGGACTCGATAACAAACAGGTTTCCTTCTCTCAGATAAGGAATTACGGAGCGGGTAGCCGATTCCACATAGGTGATATCTGCACGGTGGTTTTGTTTGAAAGGGGTAGGCACTACCACAAAAAAAGCATCTGCCTGCTCAGGTTTCGAAACGGCACGGAGATTACCCGTTCGCACCACCTCTTTTACAATCTGATCCAGTTCCGGTTCCACAATATGTATTTTACCCTGATTGATGGTTTCTACTACCGAAGGATTAACATCCACACCTACAACTTCATAACCATGTCCGGCGGCCACGGCAGCAGTAGGAAGTCCGATATAGCCTAATCCTAAAAAAACAACCTTTTTCATACGTATATCTCCTTATCTATAAGTGCCGCAAAAGTACAAATAATATGTGACTTTGTACGGTTTCTCACCGAAAACCACTACTTTTGCCAAAACATTTCGATCGAATGAGAGTTTTAATAATCAATACTTCCGAACGTTTGGGCGGAGCGGCCGTCGCAGCAAGCCGCTTGATGGAATCGTTGAAAAACAACGGTATCAAAGCCAAAATGTTGGTGCGCGACAAGCAAACCGACCAGATCAGCGTAGTAGGTCTGCAACGTAACTGGTGGCAAGTATGGAGGTTTGTGTGGGAACGCATTGTCATCTGGAAAGCCAACCGCTTTAAGAAGAACAATCTTTTCGCAGTCGATATAGCCAATACAGGCACAGACATTACAAGCCTGCCGGAGTTTCAGCAGGCAGATGTCATCCACCTGCATTGGGTGAATCAGGGAATGTTGTCACTGAACGATATCCGGAAGATTCTGAAATCCGGTAAACCGGTAGTGTGGACCATGCACGATATGTGGCCCTGTACAGGCATCTGCCATCACGCCCGTGAGTGTACCAACTACCATCAGGAGTGTAACCACTGTCCATACCTGTATGGAGGGGGAAGTAAGAAAGATCTGTCCAACCGTATCTTCCGTAAAAAACAACAACTCTACAAAGAAGCACCCATTACCTTCGTCACTTGTAGCCAATGGCTGAAGGGACAAGCTGAAAAGAGTGCTTTGCTGACAGGAGAAACGGTAATCAGTATACCTAACCCCATTAACACCAATCTATTTAAACCCAGAAACAAGAAAGAGGCACGCAGCAAATGCCATTTACCCCAAAACGGAAAACTGATTCTTTTCGGTTCGGCCAAAATCACGGATAAGCGGAAAGGCATCGATTATCTGATTGAATCGTGTAAATTACTGGCTGAGAAGCATCCTGAACTGAAAGATTCTCTAAGTGTAGTCGTTTTTGGCAAGCAATCGGAACAACTCAAGCCGTTGCTTCCTTTTAAAGTATATCCACTCAACTACGTGAGTAACGAGCATGAACTGGTAGATGTTTACAATGCAGTCGACCTTTTCGTTACTCCCTCACTGGAAGAGAACCTGCCCAATACCATCATGGAAGCTATGGCATGCGGAGTGCCTTGTATCGGCTTCAATGTCGGCGGCATCCCGGAAATGATAGACCATCTGCACAACGGGTATGTGGCACAATACAAATCATCCGAAGATTTTGCCAACGGCATCTATTGGGCACTGACCGACCCGGATTATCCGTCTCTCTCGGAACAGGCCAACCGAAAAGTAATCGCCAACTACTCGGAAGGCATTATTGCCAAAAGATACATTGATGTCTACAATAAAATAACAGGAAGATATGCATAGCCACCCCAGTCCCAAATTCTCCGTGATCACAGTGACCTACAATGCCGAAAAGGTATTGGAAGATACTGTGCAAAGCGTAATTTCGCAGACCTATCATCATGTAGAGTATATCATCATCGACGGTGCATCGAAAGACGGGACTTTAGAGATTGTCGACCGATACCGCGACCGCATCCACCAATTGGTGAGCGAACCGGACAAAGGACTTTATGACGCAATGAACAAAGGAATCGCCCTGGCAACGGGCGACTATCTCTGCTTTCTGAATGCCGGAGACAGTTTCCACGAAGACGACACTTTACAAAAGATGGTTCACTCCATCAATGGAAATGAGTTGCCCGACATACTGTATGGCGAAACAGCCTTAGTGGATGCCGAGAGGCATTTCCTCCGTATGCGTCGGTTATCGGCACCGGAGACACTGAACTGGAAAAGTTTCAAGCAGGGAATGCTTGTGTGCCATCAGGCTTTTTTCCCCCGCCATACACTTATCGAGCCTTATGATCTGCAATATCGTTTCTCGGCGGATTTCGATTGGTGTATCCGCATCATGAAAAAAGCACGTACTTTTCACAATACTCACCTTATCCTGATTGATTATCTGGCAGAAGGCATGACGACACAAAATCATAAGGCATCGCTTTTGGAACGATTCCGCATCATGACCCGCCACTATGGCCTGCTAAGTACCCTCGCACATCACGCATGGTTTGTGGTAAGAAGTTTCTCCCGCAACTCAGCTACTCCTTCCGATGCACCCTTCTGAATGACATGTATCGGACGGGAGCTATGTACATCCACCGGCTTCGGATCAATCAGATAGATTTCCGCGTTTCGGGGAACGTAGTTAAGCAGCCCCGCCGCCGGATACACATTCATGGACGTACCGATGATAACAAAAACATCAGCTTTCTCCACCCAATCGATAGCCGTCTCTATCTCCGGTACGGACTCACCGAACCAGACAATAAACGGGCGGAGTTGCGAACCATCTCCGGCAAGGTCACCTATCTTCACTTCAAATTCTTCGGGTTTCAGTTCTTTAATGTAATGCGGATTGTTTGGGTCGCGGCTTGAGCAGACCTTTGTCAACTCTCCATGCAAATGAATAATATGACTGCTACCGGCCTGTTCGTGCAAGTTGTCAATGTTTTGGGTCACAATTGTTACCTGGAAATCTTTCTCCAGTTCGGCCAGCAGCTCATGCCCGCGATTCGGTTCCACTTCCAGCAACTGCTTGCGGCGTTCATTATAGAAATGGGTCACCAGTTCGGGGTCGCGTGCATAACCTTCGGGAGTGGCTACTTGTTCTACCGGATAACGATCCCACAATCCTCCTGCATCACGAAAGGTACTGATGCCACTCTCAGCGCTCATTCCGGCGCCTGACAATACAACCAGATTTTTCATACTAGCTTTTATTTTTAAGTAAACCGGCCTCACTCCCCACCTCTCAAAAGAAACGTGAAAGAAGGCCTTACAAATTTAACCAAAATCCTTGAATAAACGAATATATCGTCCAACATTCCATCATCCCTTAACCTACCTTTCATCACTTTCCGTCCTTGGCTCTACAGCCAGATATCATACGTTAACACACAATGAGGCGGTATGACATACTGACACGGAGAGATTTAACGTCCAAACAGGGGATGTCAATCGTTCTCTCTTCACGGAAAAAGCGAAAAAAGACAGAAAGAAATATAAACGATGCTTTTAAGGAACCTTATCTATCACAGTAACGAAGTTAGTCGATAATAAGAATTTTTAAAACCAAAAAGTAAAATCATTCAAATAAAACACTTACTTTTGCCGCTTGTTAATTTGCAACTGACTGAAAGTGAAATAGAACATTCAGTCTCCAACAAAAAAATATATGGATAAATTTAGTTATGCAATTGGTCTCGGAATCGGCCAGAATTTGTTAGGAATGGGTGCTAAAGGCATCGCAGTAGATGACTTTGCTCAAGCTATAAAAGATGTGCTCGAAGGAAATCAGACAGCCATCAGCCATCAGGAGGCTCGAGAAATCGTAAACAAGTATTTCGAAGAGCTGGAAACCAAAATGAATGCAGCCAACATCGAACAAGGAAAAGCATTCCTCGAAGAAAACAAAAAAAGACCGAACGTTGTTACCCTGCCAAGTGGACTACAATACGAAGTAATCACTGAAGGTACAGGCAAGAAAGCACAGGCTACCGACCAGGTAAAATGCCACTACGAAGGTACCCTGATTGACGGAACCCTGTTCGACAGTTCTATCAAACGTGGACAGCCTGCCGTATTCGGTGTAAACCAAGTAATCCCGGGATGGGTAGAGGCTTTGCAACTGATGCCGGAAGGTTCAAAATGGAAACTTTTCATCCCTTCTGAACTGGCTTACGGCGCACAGGGAGCCGGTGAAATGATCCCTCCTCACAGCACACTCGTGTTCGAAGTAGAATTAATCGAAGTATTATAAAAATAAAATCGTAAAGCAAAATGAAAAAAGTAAGTATTTTGGCTGCTGTAGCCATGGCAACAGGCTTGGCTTCATGCACAGCTCAGGCTCCTAAAGCCACTCTGAAAACAGATGTAGATTCATTGTCATACGCTATTGGCATCAGCCAGACTCAAGGTCTGAAAGACTATCTGTCACAGCGCATGGAGATGGATACAACATACATGGCAGATTTCCTGAAAGGTGTGAACGACGCTGCCAATAAAACAAGCAAAAAGGATCAGGCTTATCTGCTCGGCTTGCAGATCGGAGCACAAATGGCAGGTCCTCAGGCTATCAAAGGCATGAACCACCAGTTATTTGCTGATGATTCAACTATGACTGTTAACAAGGGCGATATTCTTGCAGGCGTATTTGCAGGCGTACTCAATAAAGATATGAAAATGCGTCCCGAAGAAGCTCAGGTATTGATTCAGAAAATGATGGAAAGCATCAAAGGAAAAGCTGCCGAAAAGAAATATGCTGATAACAAAGCTGCCGGTGAGAAGTTCCTTGCTGAGAATAAAACTAAAGAAGGAGTAAAAACCACTGCAAGCGGATTACAGTACAAGGTGATTACTGAAGGTAAAGGTGAAATTCCTAACGATACTTGCAAAGTGAAAGTAAACTACAGAGGTAAACTGATCGACGGAACAGAATTCGAAAGCACTTACGAACGTAAGGAGCCGTTCGTGACTAACGTCGGCGGAGTTATCAAAGGTTGGACTGAAGCCCTGAAAATGATGCCTGTCGGTTCAAAATGGGAACTTTATATCCCGCAGGAACTGGCTTATGGCTCAAGAGACATGGGACAGATCAAACCGTTCTCTACATTGATATTCGAAATAGAATTGCTGGATATTGAGAAATAAGAAATTAACAGGCCTTATTTAAAAAGAACAGGAGAGATGCCGGACGTAATCGTCCGGCATCTTTTTTATCCGGATAATAAAAATAGAAAGTATACGATTTTTCTGTTTTTTCTGACTTTTATATAGAGAAATTAAAATAAATCTCTATATTTGCTTACTATTTGATAACAATTGGAATTTACATTTATTATTATGGAAAAAATAGACAACCTTGACAGGCAGATTCTGGAGATTATTTCTCAGAACGCCCGTATCCCTTTTAAAGACGTGGCAGCAGAATGCGGCGTTTCACGTGCGGCCATCCATCAACGCGTGCAGAGACTGATCGATCTGGGAGTCATTGTAGGCTCTGGTTATCACGTAAACCCGAAATCTCTGGGATATCGTACCTGTACTTATGTCGGTATCAAACTGGAAAAAGGATCTATGTATAAAGCTGTAGTGGCCGAATTACAGAAAATTCCCGAGATCGTAGAGTGCCACTTCACAACCGGCCCTTACACCATGCTGACCAAAGTATATGCACGCGACAACGAACACTTGATGGACCTACTGAACAACAAAATGCAAGAGATACCGGGAGTAACCGCCACCGAGACCCTGATTTCTCTGGAGCAAAGCATCAAGAAAGAAATTCCTATTCACGCAGATAAGTAACCGATGGAGTGGTTGAATGAATATCACCTGTCAGGGCTGCTCATTGGTATTTGCACGTTCCTGATTATCGGCTTATTCCACCCCGTTGTGGTAAAAGCTGAATATTACTGGGGAACGAAATGCTGGTGGATTTTCCTGGTATTAGGTATCGCGGGAGTAGCTGCCTCGTTGAGCACAGACAATATACTCGTTTCGTCTTTATTGGGCGTATTCGCTTTCTCTTCTTTCTGGACCATCAAAGAAGTCTTTGAGCAAGAAGAGAGGGTGAAAAAAGGTTGGTTTCCTAAGAATCCTAAACGAACATACAAGTTCTGAGACATACGGGAAATAGTCAGTTTTTTGACTAAAATGCTTGCATAATTCATCAGAAAGCATTAATTTTGTCCCCGCATCCGATAGAAAGGATACATCGGGCTTATAGCTCAGTTGGTTAGAGCAACAGACTCATAATCTGGAGGTCCTAGGTTCAAGCCCTAGTTGGCCCACTGAAATCGACTATAGATCAAATGATTTATAGTCGATTTCGTTTTATATATACTCCAAACATTTTTTTCAATGATTCAGCCATAGTTTAAAAGCTGAAAGTTTCTCCTCGCTTATCGTAATTTTCTGTTTATAAGGAGGGCGCACAGTTACCACTATCTTTCCGTTAAAGAAAGGCTCGGCATGGTCAATGGCATCAATGCAGACAAGAACCTGGCGGTTGGCGCGAAAGAAACGCTCCGGATCGAGTTGTTCCATCAGTTTGTTTAAAGACAAATCTAGAATATGTTCCTGACCTTTGCGGGTAACAGCAAACGTTACTTTGTTCTCGGAATAAAAATAGGCAATATCTGCCACTTGTAACGACCAGAAACGATCTACTCCGGAAATAAGAAAACGGGTACGGTAACGTTTCTCTTTGTATTGAAGTGCCTCAAGCAGAGTACCCAAGTAATCTTCCGGCCTGGGAACAGCATTGGTCAGCAAGCTCTCATATTTAGTGATTGCATCCGACAGGCGTTTTTCGTCTATCGGCTTAAGTATGTAATCGATACTATTGACCGTAAATGCACGAATGGCGTACTGATCATACGCCGTAGTGAAAATTATGACGGAAGAAGGGTGTGCGGCAGAAAGGAAGTCAAAAGCATTGCCATCTGCCAGATGTATATCGAGAAAGATCAGATCGGGATGCGGATGCTCGTCAAACCAGGCAACGGCTTCGTCTACACTCCCCGGTATCAGAGTAAGCTCCCATTGAGGGCGAAGTCCGGATACCATGGAATGTAGCAAACGGGCTGCCGGAATTTCATCTTCTATAATGGCTACATTTATTTTATTCATACAGTAAAGGTACTTTTACGATAAATACTTTTTCATCGTTGTGGACAATTATCTCTTTGCCGAGCATCAACTGGCAACGATTGGACAGGTTCTTCAACCCTACACCCGGCGATTCATGACTTTTTTTAGGCTGTATGGGGTTACTCACCGCAAGATATCCTTCCTCTAACCGAATATCTATCTTCATAGGCTTGCTGAGAGTAATAGAATTATGATTGATGACATTCTCTGCCAGTAACTGCAAAGTCAGCGGAGGCAGCATACAACTAGTATAGCCGGAAGCTATACAACAGTTACAACTAATGCAATCTCCCAAACGAACTTTATGCAGAAAGAGATAAGATTGCAGGAATTCCAGTTCTTCCGTCAACGTTACCAATGTTTTATCCTGACATTGCAAAACATAACGGTATACACTGGACAAATGCTTGGTGAAATGAACAGCATTACCCGGGTTATATTCTATTTCAGCAATCAGCGTATTGAGACTATTAAACAGAAAATGGGGATTCAGTTGACTTTGTAAAGCCGCATAACGTGCAGTGTCGTTCTCTGTTTGCAGTTTTGCGGCCTCCTGTTGCAGTTTCAGGTTATTCTGAATGGAACGATTTGCCAATAATAAGCCTACAATGACAAGCTCTACGAGCCATACCACGATCAGGATACGCCAGCCTCCATTGGAGAAAGTAAATAGGTTGTCAATGCCTGCCAATAGCTTAGCAGCAATCAGCAGGCTATAGTTCAACAACAGGAATAACAAGATAACGGCAACATAAATAACTATTATCTTCCAACGATGGCGGATATTGAGTGCATACTGAGTGTTTATCCACGAACTGATCCGAAGCGTAGAATAACCAAGCACATTGAAAGCGGTAATAAAGAAGACGAATGCTCCCTTTGAATAGAGAACATCCGCTACTTTAGGAGTCAGCTCCGTATAGTTGACAAGCAGGAGATAGGAAAAGATACCTAATCCCGAGAATAACAGACCATATAACAGGACATTCCATTTCATGCGAACAAAGCTATCATATTTCGGGTAATTATCATAAACTATTTAATATTTATTCAAAGCTCTGATCAATTCCGAATAAGCCCCTTGTGCCGAGACTTTTGCCTGTACATGGTTCAGTTGGGAAGCTTGCCGGTACGTTTGGGCCTCAATCACCTCTATTACAGAGGCCTTCCCTTCAGTATACCGCTCCAATGCCATACGCTCATTTTCGAAGGCTTTACTCAGTGAGCCTTCGGTGAGGCGCACCTGTTCCATAGTCTGCGACAATGAAACACGGGCTGTCTCCACTTCCAGTTTCACCTGATCGGTGACCTGATTCAAATAATCAGTAGCCATTCCTACTTTGAAAGAAGAGGCTCGCTTTTCATCACGTCTTTTTCCCCACTCAAACAAGGGAACGGATACTTTGGCATAAATGGCATAATTGGGATCCAAATCGGAACGGAAATCATAACCGGGAGCAGAATAGCTTCCATCTACACCTATATAAAACTGTGGCTTATACTTAGCATCCGTTAATTTCTTCGAACTTTCTGCTATTTTAATCCGGGCATAGGCCATCTTAAGTTCCGGACGATCTATTTCACCCTCACCCCACAGATCTTTATCCGCCCTAACGGCAGAAATCGTATCTTCTATTTCAGTCGGAGCATGAAGTTCCACGCCAATCAGAGAATTTAGTGCCATACGTCCTGTTTCCAGATTTCTTTTTGCTTGCAACAGTTGGTATTCCGCTTCATTCAGTTTTACCTCCGCCATCAGCAAGTCCTGCGGATCAACCAATCCTGCTTCCACCCGCTCCCGTATGGTTTGGGAGAAGGTGGCAACCGAATTGCGATATTCCGTAGTTATACGGACTATTTCTGCACGCGCAACAGTGTTCCAATATTGCATATCCGTCTGATAGGATACTGCGGAACGGAAATAATCTGCCTGATGTATTGCCAGACTTTGCTGATGTTTAGCCATCCGGATACTTACCAATAACCGCCCACCCGTATAAACCGGTTGTAACAAAGAGAGGGAAGCACCGTATTTCATATTTCTTCCTTCAAAAGCCAACGGAGTCTGCATCGAAGGCAAGTCGATATTCAACTGAAGAGGATTACCGGTATACTGAAAATTCGCCTCTCCCGACAGTTTAGGGCGTAGATCCTTCTGTGCCGCTTTCTCCAATTCGATACTTGCAGCTATATTTTTGTCCGCAGCTTTCAAGTCATGGTTATAATCTAAAGCCATCGACCTGTACTTTTGCAGCAAACTATTTTGCTGAGCAAAGGCAACTGTCGGCACACACAACAAAAAGATAAGCCATCTATTTATTTTCTTCATCATCATTTCTCTTTTATCTTATAAAATATTGCATATAATGCCGGAGTCACAAACAAAGTCAGCAAAGTAGCGAATGTCAACCCGAAAATGATAGTAGCCGCCATCCCACCAAATGCTATGTCAAACAGCAAGGGAACCATCCCCAGTATGGTGGTTGTGGCTGCCATCAGTACCGGACGGGTTCTTGAAACCGTAGATTCGATCACGGCCGTATAAGGAACGACTCCTTCCCGGCGTTGCACATCTATTTCGTCCAACAGTACAATCACATTCTTAATAACCATACCCAATAATCCCAACCAACCGGCAATCGGGAAGAATCCGAAATCAAATCCCGTCAAGAGCATACCGACAGCCACTCCGATAATGGACAGCGGAAGAACACATAGAATAATGACCGGATCGCGAAAGTTACCAAACAAGGCAACCAGAATAACGACCAGTACCAGAAAAGCCAGCGGAAAGAATTTACCGATTGCCTGCATCGCCTCTCTCTGATCTTTGTATTGTGAGTCCCAAAAAAAAGTATAACCTTCGGGCAACTTCATCGCTTCAATCTCTTTACGAATTTCCCCATGCACTTCCGCCATGGTATACCCGGATTTTACTCCACACATGGCAGCCATAGACAATTGACGGTTATAAGTACGCATCTGAGGCCACTCCCATGTCGTCTCGATTCGTTCGGTCACTTGCGACAAAGGTGCCGAATGCTCACCGTTCCATACAGAGAAATTACCTAAAGAACGGGCATCCGTAATGTCAGCTCCTTCCGACTTCAATAGTACAGGAACCTTTTTCTCATCATTGCGATAAACACCTACCCTGGTTCCGTCGCTGATCGATTTCACAGACTCCATCATCTGTGATTTGGTTATACCGAGAGCACCTGCCTTCACGGGATCATAAACCGGCCGCATCACCATCGACATATTTCCCCATTCATTGCGTGCATCTGCGACTTTTGGGTTACGACGCATAATCTCGATCGCCTCACCTGCCAAAGAGTCTAGAACAGCCGGATCGGGCCCCAGAAAGCGGGCTTCTATCATGGCTTCCGTCAGCGGGCTTAATTCGAACTTATTCACCTTAATCAGCGGTTCCGGATATTTCAAACGAATGGAATCCTGCAACAGAACATTCAGTGCCCGCGACTCTTTGGAACTTTTACATTTCACTAGCAACTGGGCATAGTTGGATTGAGGACCGAAAGATATATTTGAAAGATAATAGCGAGGCGGAGTACGGCCGATATAAGACGAAACCATTTCGGTCTCTTCATGAGTACGGATATAATTGGATATTTCACCGGCTATCCGGTCCGTCTCCCCGATTGTTGTTCCCTCAGGCAGCCACATATCGACAGTAAAGTATTGCTTATCCAGAGCGGGCACAAAAACCTTCGGAATAAATTTGAAACTCCATGCCGAAAGCAACAATAGAACAACCAACGAAGCTATAGTCATCGTGCGATGCCGAAGTACCCAACGCAATGATTTCCTGAAAAGATGATAATATTTTCCATCAAACAGAGATGCTTTCAGCTCTTCAGGACGGGGACGTCTTACAAACTCCTGAATGAAGAACGGAGTCTGCGTTAACGCAAATACCCAACTGAACATCAACGAAACACCGATCACTACCACCAGTGAGGACAACAGCTCACCTGTGATATGGGGTGAATAGTAAATCGGAAGGAACGTGAGAATAGCAATAGCCGTTGCCGCCAATAAAGGTAAAGCAGTAGACGAACATGCACGCATGATAGCAACCCGTTTACGCATTCCCCGTTCCATGTTAATCAGAGCAGAATCGGACACGACAATGGCGTTGTCAACCAACATTCCCATAGCAATGATAATTGCAGCAAGCGACATCCGTTGAAGGGCAATATCACATGCCATCATAACAATTAGAGTAGCAAAAATGGAGAACACCAGCCCGCTACCTATCAAGAGCCCATTTTTGAATCCGATAAAGAACAGCAGAATCGCAACAACAGTAATAACTGATATGATCAGGTTCAGGATAAATCCCTGATTTGCTACCGCCGATTCATAGCCCTGATCGTAGATAGAAATCAGTTCGTAGCCATCAGGCATCGATTGTGACAATTCACCGATACGCATTTTAATATCTTCAGCCATGCCCACTACATTTCCTGTAGGTACGGTAGAAATGGCGATCCCAACTGCCGGACTACCATTTATGCGCATTTGATTAGCCGGAGGAGTCTGATATCCTTCCTCTATCTGTGCAATATCGGCCAGACGGAAATGCTCTCCGTTACGTGAAACAATGGTCAGATCACGAATATCATCCAGCGAATAGAAATTGCCGGTAGATTCTATACGGATGCGATTGGTGCCGGCATCGATACCACCGGCATCGACCATTTTATTCTGGGCTTCGAAAGCTCGCATCATATCCGCAGTCGTAACTCCACTTTGTGCCATAACAGAAGGACTGATCAAGACATCGATTGTCGGTGTTTGTACACCATAAATCTCAATTTTCGCTACATCCTTAACTTTTAGTAATTCATTCTTTATAAATTTAGCCTGGTCTTCCAGTTCCCTATATGTATGCCCATCACCGGTCAGTCCGTAAAATACACCGAGTACATCTCCAAAGTCATCATTTACGATAGAAGTTCCGGCCCCGGCAGGCAATTTATCTTGTACATCATTTACTTTCCGACGTAATTTATCCCATAATTGCTGCATCTCTTCAGCACGAATCTCTTTTTTCACATAAACCGTGATCTTAGAAAGTCCGGCACGATTCTCGGTTTTCAGATAATAAAGTTCTCCTAGCGACTGTATGGCTTCCTCTAAGATATCAGTTACTTGCGACTGCACCTCTGCGGGAGAAGCCCCCGGGTAGGAAGTCAGTACCAATGCTTGTTTGATAGTAAAGGGAGCATCCTCCAGCTTTCCCATTTTAAAATAAGAAAACAGACCTCCTGCCAGCACCAACACCAATAATAAAATAGTGACGGCTCTTTTCTGCAAAAAATACTTCACCAGCTTCATAATGAGTTTGTCTTAGTAGAGATTTCCACTTTCATACCATCCGATAAAAAACGAAGTCCGCTCGTAGCTACCGTTTCACTGGCCCTCAATCCTTCGGTTATGGTAACATAGCCACCGGGAAGCAGATTTCCTTTTTTCACTGTCCGTCGATTCACTTGTCGGGTATTCGTATCAATAACCCACACATATTCACCTTCCGAGGGACGATAACATAATGCCGTTTGGGGAATGGAAACACTTGTCAGATCCGTTGATACGGGAGCATCAAAGATTGCTTTTCCCGACATACCCGCCAATAATTTCCCTTCTTTATTAGGTAAAACAGCCGTTAGTAAATAAGAAAGATTATTGCGGGTTGTCCCCTTCGATACTTCCACAATCTGTGCCTTATAACACTTATCGGGCTGGGCATCAAAATAGATCCGGACGCTATCTGTGGGGTGTGAGGCAAACGCAATATTCTGAGTAACATAAATCTCTATCTTCAGCCGATTTATGTCAATAAAGGATATAACAGGCTGAGCTGGCTTCACATCCTGGTATTTTTCTATATAAACTTCTCCCACATAACCATCAAAAGGAGCTGTCAGACGAGTGTCTCCCAGTTCATTGGAAGCCGTATCGAAAGCAGTTTTGGCAGTAGTATAATCCGCCTTAGTCTTTTCATATGTACTCGCCGAAACATTATTCTTCTCATACAGCTTCTCTATCCGCTCAAATTCAGCTTTAGCTTGGTGATAGATGGCTTCAGCCCGTTCTTTGCGAATATGGAAATCACGCGGATCTATTTCAGCAATAATACTGCCTTGTTTGTAATGGTTACCGGCATATACATCCAAACGATCAATAGGGCCTCCGACACGAAACGATAGCTCAGAGGTACGAAAAGGTTGTGCGATAAACGGGAACTCCGTTGTCTTGATCCCAGAGGCCGAAACTGCTTGTGCTGTCTTGACAATTAAGTCCTGACTCTGCTTACTGTCTTTATCCGTGCAAGAAAATAGCAACAGGAGAGCAGCTAATAATACACTTATCTTCATATCTTATCTTTTAAATTTTCGACAAAAATAGATAATCGGATAATTCAATAGGGGAGTAAAGATACTGAAGCCGGAAAACTGAAGGTTGAATCTGGAATATACCGGATGAACCAAGAAAGAGGTGGTCGGGAATCCTTGTTAAACAGGGTATGGCATAAAACAAGTCATCCCCTCCGGTCTTTCGACCGAAGGGGATGAACCATCTGAAAAAAACGGCGACTACCTACTCTCCCACTGTTACGCAGT